>ENA-OPYP01000022-OPYP01000022.1-human-gut-metagenome-genome-assembly--contig:-NODE-22-length-14115-cov-0.764941_pt1 | contig 14115 bp, 17 predicted proteins | sample MGYA00242638_ERZ504484 | MGnify/ENA primary metagenome ERZ504484 (study PRJEB26092, sample SAMD00036300) | human gut metagenome | host: Homo sapiens | study: EMG produced TPA metagenomics assembly of... | reverse complement strand
ACGTTTGTTGGGGAAAACGATGGCGGTGCGCGAGAGGTCGTTTCCTATTTTGGCGTAAAGGTCGCGGGCGACCAGTTGGAGGAATGTTTCCATGATTTAGTTGATAATTGATAATTAATAGTGGATGGGGAGTGAGTTATACCGGTTCTATGTTGTTCTCCTCTACATACCACAAGTAACCCCGTATATTTTCTGCGACATACCCCATGCGGACCAGCAGTTGCATGTATCCCTGCACCTGCTTGTTGTACTTCTTGTTTGGCTTTCCGAACTTGAAGTCCACCACTACGATTTCTTCGCCACGCATCATCACGCGGTCCGGGCGGCGTGTCCGCAGTTCACCGTTCTCCTGCCAGATGATGTCGCATTCATTGAATAGCTGCCACGTTCCTGAATACCAGTCCTTGACTTGAGGCAGGGAGAAAGCGCGTTGGGTGAGATTGCGTATTTCTTCTTCCGTCTCACTCCGTCCAATCACACCTTCAAAGACGAGCTGGCTGATGGCATTGTCAATGTCTTTTTCCGTTTCGATGGCAGAGAATAGGGTATGCAGCAAACGTCCCCGGTTGATGAAGCGCTGGCTGGACTCTGCTTCGTCCACTCCTGCTATGAAGTCTGCCGAACGGTTGGATTGCCGGAACTCGATGTCGTGGAGCATACTCTCCATGTGGACGGGAAGTTTAACCGGCTTTTGCGAAAGTCTGTTGACTGGTTGCTGTTCGTAAACCTCAGGTTTACGTTCGCAGTATAGAGGTTTCTGTTCGTAGTATAGAGGTTTAGCTTCGTCGTTAGCAGGGTTGTCTGCGTCATGCTGTGAGACGGGGACGGGGGAAGGGCAAATCTTGCCGTTCTCGTATATGGAAGCCTCTTCGTCCCAACTGCCTGCTCCGTCTTCAGCTATGTGGGGCAGGGTGTTGGCAAGGAGTTCGGATATGGTTCCCTTCTGTTCCTTCCGGCTCCAGAGGATGAGGTTCTTGCCGGCACGGGTAAAGGCCACGTACAGCAGATTCAGATTGTCTACCCACAGCTGAAGACGTTCGTGCAGATAGTCCTGCCGATATATGGATTCCGCCATGGTGGTGGAATAGTTCACCGGTACTAAGCTGATGGCATTATAAGGCTCTTCCGGTGGGGCGCACCACACCAGCTGGTTGTTGGTTTCGTTCTCCAGCTTCCAGTCGCAGAAGGGAATCAGTACGGTATGGAATTCCAGTCCTTTGGACTTGTGGATGGAGAGGATGCGTATGCCGTCCATCTCACCGCTGGGGATGGTTTTGCTGCAAAGGGTTTCGTCCCAGTAGCGGATGAAGCTGGCCAGTTCGGAAGAATTGCTTTGCAGATACTCCGTCACAGCATCGAAGAAGGAGAAGAGGTAGGCATCCTGCTTTTCAATGCGGCTCATGCCGAAGATGCTGAACAGTTCTTCCAGTAACTCATACAAAGGCATCAAGCGCAGCGTTTCCCGTCGGGAGGTAAAGGTTTCGGGCAGGGGAGTGGCTATGATGAATCCCGACTGCTCGTCATTTGTCATTTGTAATTTGTAATTCTCCATCAGCGCAGCCTCCGCAATCTTGTTCTCCGGATTCGATAGGCAGCGCAGGGCATCCATCAGCATGCAGATGGCAAGGGAGGCATCCAGACGGAAAGCTTCGTCGGACACGACAGAAAGATGCAGTTCTTTGTCAAAATAGTCGGCTATCGGCGGGATATTCTTGTTCTTGCGGACAAGGATGGTGATATCATTCAGTGTTACGCCCTCTTCCAGCAGCCGTTGCACCTCTTCTCCTAAAGCGAGAAGGGTCTGCTCTGTATAGTTGTGTTCATCGTCCGGTTCCAGGAAGGTGGCTTTTACGTAGCCGTACTCCGTGCTCTTGGGCGATTCCTGCACTACGTCGGCATAAGCGCGTTTCAGGGTAGGCAATCCTCTTTCAGTTCGTTCAGGTGTAATGCATTGAGGTAGTCTATGGCAGCGGTAAATACCTGGTTGTTGAAACGGATAATGTTGGTTTCGCTACGCCGGTTTGTTTTTAGGGTTTCCACACGGACGGGGAAGGAGTTTAAGTTTAATTCTTTATTTCCCAAGCTGTTCAGTATTCCCCAGTCCCCGTTCCGCCAGCGGTAGATGGACTGCTTCACATCTCCCACAATCAGACTGTCGGCTCCTTGCGAAAGTCCTTCGAGCAACAGCAGACGGAAGTTGTCCCATTGCATGCGGCTGGTGTCCTGGAATTCGTCAATCATGACGTTGCGTATGTTGGCGCCGATTTTCTCGAAGACGAACGAAGAGTCACCCTCGCGCACCAATTTGTGCAGCAGGGCGTTGGTGTCCGAAAGTAGAAAGCGGTTATGTTCTCGGTTCAGTGTACGTACCTCTTCGTCAATATGGTTGAGGAGTTGTAGTTTTGTTGAGATGCTGGAGCGAGAGACGGCAACTGTTCAGGGTGCGGTTGCGTTGCGGACGCATTCTTTCGGCTTCCTGCAGTAGAGGTATCAGGCTGGTTTTTGCCAGACAGATGATGTCGTCCTTCCGTGAGGATGTTTTCGTTGCCCAGTTTTTTGCATCTGCCAGGCTGTTTTGCAGGGTGGCGTTCAGCACATCTTTGTCAGACAGTCTGCCGTCGCGCAGTTTGCGGAAGTAACTGCCGATGCCTCGGGCACCTCCTTTCAAGTCTTCGGGAGTGAGGGCATGCCCTTCCAGTTCGCCTTCAAACTGGTCGTAGAAACTTTTCATCTGTTCCAGAGCCTCGGTTTCCATATCGCGCAGCACATCCCGGTAGAGTTTCAACGTGTTCGGAGTACGAAGCATTGCCGTAGTTTTTCGCCGCGTTCTATGTAGCTTTCATCGAAGATGTTTCGTCCGAAACTTTTCACCTCATTCGATACGTTCCAGCGTTTGTCGTCGCGGATGCGCTCGTCGATGTAGTCCAGGAGCCATGCCAGCACGGGAGAAGTGGGGGTAAGCTTCTCGATGAGGCTGTCTACGGCATCACTCAGCACTTCACTGTTGTTCAGCTCTATGTTCAGGTTAGGACTCAGTTCCAGTTCGCGGGCAAGGTTGCGCATCACAGATTGAAAAAAGGAGTCGATGGTTTCCACGCGGAAACGGCTGTAGTCATGCAGCATGTATTGCAGTGCCATGCCGGCCCGTTGACGAATCTCCCCGTCCGTCAATCTGTCCCCGCCTTCTTCTTTAATTTTTAATTTATAATTTTTAATTCTCTCCAAGTATGCTTCGGAAGAAGGTGCTCCCTTCCAGATACCGTAAAGCTGTGTCAGTATGCGCTCCTTCATCTCTGCCGTAGCCTTGTTGGTGAAGGTTACGGCAAGTATCTGCCGGTAGGCGCGTGGATTGATTATCAAATGCTTGATGTATTCCACAGCCAGCGTAAAGGTCTTGCCTGAGCCGGCAGAGGCTTTGTATACTAATAATTCCATGTAAATTGCTGCATTGAGTATGTATCTGCAAACGTACACAAAAATAATGAGAAAAATAAATGCTTCCCTGCTTTCTCTTATAGAAAGAAGTGGGAGCATCCATTATTGAGGGGCTATGTGTAGGGGCTGTGCTACATTACCGGCGTCTGGAAAAGAAATACAAATCCTTTGCTGTCTTTCAAATCCTTTATGGCATCTCCGGCATAGATTTCTCCGTTTGTCAGTGAGAGTTTCTTGATTCCTGCATTCGGGCTAAAATCGATTTTCTTCAAGTCGAGCCAGAACAAGTTAGGGGTCAGTGTGGACTCAAAATAATATACTTTGTTCTTCTGGTCGGATACAGAACGCCAACGGGTGGAGGAGATATGGGGCTTGTCCGGTGTGGTGATACCGAACGGTACAGAAACATTGCGCATTACGCTCAATACACTGGGTACAGCAATCTTTGCATCCGCTGTTTGCGGAATGGCATTGATGTAGAACGATGCGCGTACAAAGCGGTCACTGGAGCGGTTGGTTCCCGGCAACATATTCAGTCCGCCTACCTCTTTCCAATAGTCGTTGATAGCCAGCTGGAGTTCATATTTGGGAGAGTTGGTCATTACTTGATACTGCTTGCCTTCATGTATCTCAAGGTTTCCGTCTATGTATTCCAGGATAGCCGTGTTTCCGGTTTCATCTGTGATGGCCAGATGCAGGGTGGAAGCGGCTCCGTTGGGCAGGTCTGGTGCATCAATGCGGAAGGATTCTTTTTTCAGTTCATCCACAGCTTCGCGTACGGTTGCAAAATTGTCGAGTACGTATTGCGTCCAGATACTGATGCCCATAATCGGGCGGTTGTCTCCCGGGCGGTGGTAAACGGACTCCGGAAGGAAGAGCAGGCTGGCAACCAGACCTTTCTCGTTCATACCGTCGCAGGTACCTATGTCATAACCGGCGGCAATGACGCTACCGTACTTGGAAGTCCAGTTCACTGTATTCCCTTTGTTGTAGCCTGCCCTTTGCATGCCTCGTGGGAATACATAGATGTTACTCATAAGGTCTTCTTTCCAGTCCATCGTACGTCCTGTAATGACTGTATTGTCAGGACCGATGTAGGTGGCTCGGGTACACGCTTCTGTTTGTTGCACACTCATGGAGGCTATGGCAGCCAGTGCAACAGCTATTGTCTTTATTGGTTTATTCATCTCGCTTTTGTCTTTATGAATTAATACTCTGTTTCATAGAATAACAAAAGGAGGGGAGTATAGTTTGAGAAAAAGAGGTGAAATCCCTTACTCGTCTTTTTCTTTCAGCAATTCCTCCATCTTCAGCACCTCGTCCCGATACTGTGCGGCTTCGATAAAATCGAGTTTCTTGGCAGCCTCCTGCATAAGCTTCTTGGTACGTTCGATACTCTTTTCCAGTTGCTTGCGGCTCATGTACTGTACTATAGGGTCGGCAGCCATCGTAGATGTACTTTCTTGTTCCACATAGGGGCGGGGAGTGCTGGAAGTGAACTTCTCGCTGCTGAGGACGGCTTCGCCGGAAGCCTCGTTGGTGGCAAACACATTGAGGTTCTTCGCTTTCTTGATTTGCTGTGGCGTGATGCCGTGCTCTTCGTTGTACTTCAACTGCTTCTCGCGACGGCGGTTGGTCTCGTCGATGGTCAGTTGCATGCTGTCCGTTATCTTGTCGGCATACATGATGACCATGCCGTTCACGTTACGGGCGGCACGTCCGGCTGTCTGTGTCAGTGAGCGGTGGGAACGAAGGAAACCTTCCTTGTCTGCATCGAGAATGGCAACGAGAGAGACTTCAGGCAGGTCGAGTCCTTCACGCAGCAGGTTGACACCGACAAGTACATCGTAAACGCCCTCGCGCAAGCCCACCCATAATCTTCACACGTTCCAAAGTGTCTACGTCGCTGTGGATATAATTACACTTCACGTTGTTGTTCAGCAGATATTCCGTCAGTTCTTCAGCCATTCGTTTGGTGAGGGTGGTGACGAGGGTACGCTCGTTCTTCTCGATGCGCAGCTGTATCTCTTCCATCAGGTCGTCTATCTGGTTGTGGCTAGGACGTACCTGGATGATAGGGTCCAAGAGCCCGGTCGGACGGATGACCTGCTCTACTACGATGCCTTCGGATTTCATCAGTTCGTAATCTGCCGGTGTGGCGCTGACGTAAATCACTTGTTTGGCCATCTCTTCGAATTCATCGAATTTCAGCGGGCGGTTGTCCATGCTGCCGGCAGCCGGAATCCGTACTCCACCAGGTTTATCTTGCGGGCGCGGTCACCTCCGTACATGGCACGTATCTGCGGGACGCTGACGTGGCTTTCGTCAATGACTATCAGGAAATCTTCGGGAAAGAAGTCCAGCAGGCAGTAGGGGCGGGTACCGGCAGCACGCCCGTCAAAGTAGCGCGAATAATTCTCAATGCCGGAGCAATGTCCCAATTCGCGTATCATTCCATATCGTATGGTCACCCGTTTCTGCAAGCGTTTGGCTTCGAATGGGCGACCTTCGTTTTCAAACCATTGCACCTGCTTGTGAAGGTCGTCCTCTATTTCGTGGATGGCACGCAACGTGGCTTCTTTGGTGGTCATGAAGAGGTTGGCGGGATAAATCTTATAAGCGTCGAACTTGGCAACAGTTACGCCGCTCAGAGGGTCTACCTCTTCAATGCTGTCCACCTCGTCTCCCCAAAAGGTGACGCGCAGCAGGTTGTCGGCGTAAGCCAGATAAATGTCCACCGTATCGCCTTTCACGCGGAAATTGCCGCGGTTCAGGTCAATGTCGTTGCGTACGTAAAGACTGTCCACCAGGCATCGCAGGAAGACATTGCGACTGAAATTCTTGCCTTGCTGTACTTCAATGACGTTGTTGTAGAAGTCTGCCGGATTCCCCATGCCGTATATGCACGAAACGGAGGATACCACCACTACATCTTTCCTGCCCGAAAGCAGGGCGGAGGTGGCGGCAAGGCGCAACTTGTCTATCTCGTCGTTGATGGCGAGGTCTTTTTCTATATAGGTGTCCGATGATGGCAGGTAGGCTTCGGGCTGATAGTAGTCGTAGTAGGACACATAGTATTCTACGGCATTGTTCGGGAAGAATCCCTTGAACTCGCTGTACAACTGGGCAGCCAGCGTCTTGTTGTGGCTCAATATCAGCGTTGGCTTGTTGATGTTGGCAATGACGTTGCTATGGTGAATGTCTTTCCGGACCCGGTGACACCAAGTAATGTTTGTGCAGGAAGTCCCTCATGCACGCCCTCGGTCAGCTGTGCGATGGCTTCCGGCTGGTCACCGGTAGGTTGGTAGGCGGATGTCAGTTCGAATTTGTTCATTTTCTCTTCTTAGAAGCGGCAATATTCGGTAAAATCTTTGAGATAAACAAAATTTTTTTGTTTACTTTGCAGCTATATTGATAACAACCATTAATAATTGTAATACAACGAAGAACATGATTTGGAATGAAAGCATCGAATGCATGGATCGCGAAAGCCTTCGTAAAATCCAGAGCATTCGTCTCAAAAAGACTGTGGAGCGTGTGTATCATGACACTCCTTTTTATCGTAAGAAAATGCAGGAACTGGGAGTTACTCCCGATGACATAAACAGTATAGATGATATTGTAAAACTGCCTTTTACCACCAAGTACGACTTGCGGGACAATTATCCCTTCGGCCTCTGTGCCGTACCTATGAGCCAGATTGTGCGTATTCATGCCTCTTCCGGCACAACCGGAAAACCCACTGTGGTAGGCTATACCCGAAAAGACCTTTCAGCATGGTCCGAATGCCTTTCACGGGCCTTTACCGCCTATGGTGCCGGTAGCTCGGATATTTTCCAGGTGTCCTACGGTTACGGACTTTTTACCGGCGGACTGGGTGCGCATGCCGGTGCCGAGAATATCGGCGCTTCCGTCATCCCGATGTCCAGCGGCAATACGGAGAAGCAGATTACACTGATGCATGATTTCGGTTCTACCGTACTTTGCTGCACGCCCTCATACGCCCTCTATCTGGCAGATGCCATCAAAGACTCCGGTCTTCCCCGTGAAGAGTTTAAGTTGAAAGTGGGAGCCTTCGGCGCCGAGCCGTGGACCGAAAGTATGCGTCGGGATATTGAAACCAAGCTGGGTATCAAGGCATTTGATATTTATGGGCTTAGTGAGATTGCCGGCCCCGGTGTAGGTTACGAATGCGAGTGCCAGCACGGTACCCACCTCAATGAAGACCATTACTTCCCCGAGATTGTAGACCCGAAGACCCTCGAACCGGTTGCCCCTGGAGAAACCGGCGAATTGGTGTTCACTCACCTTACCAAAGAGGGGATGCCGCTGTTGCGCTACCGTACCAAGGACCTCACCGCCCTGCACTACGATAAGTGCTCCTGCGGACGTACACTGGTTCGTATGGACCGCATCTTGGGACGTAGTGATGACATGCTGATTATCCGTGGTGTCAACGTGTTCCCCACGCAGATAGAGTCCGTTATCCTCGAAATGCCGGAGTTCGAGCCTCACTACCTCTTGCTGGTAGACCGCAAGAACAATACCGACACCATGGAGTTGCAGGTTGAGGTTCGTCCCGAATACTATTCCGATGAAATCAACAAGATGCTGGCTCTGAAGAAGAAGCTTGTGACCCGCCTGCAGAGCGTACTCGGTCTCGGCGTAGATGTCCGTTTGGTAGAACCGCGCAGTATTGAGCGCAGCGTAGGCAAAGCCAAGCGCGTCATCGACAACCGCAAATTGTAATTGCCAAATTGTAAATTGTAAATTGTCAAATAGTAAATGAACCTATGGTAGCAAAACAACTTTCCATTTTTCTGGAGAACAAGTCCGGCCGCCTCACAGAGGTGACTGAAGTTCTTGCAAAAGAAGGTGTCAACCTTTCTGCTCTATGTATTGCAGAGAATGCCGATTTCGGTATCCTTCGTGGCATTGTTTCCGAACCGGATAAAGCATATAAGGCTTTGAAAAATAATCACTTCGCTGTGAACGTAACGGATGTGGTAGGCATCAGTTGTCCCAATATCCCCGGCTCATTGGCGAAAGTGCTCCGTTTCCTCTCCGATGAAGGCGTGTTCATCGAGTACATGTATTCCTTTGCCAATGGTGAAACGGCCAATGTCATCATCCGTCCCAACGACATGGATAACTGTATCCGTGTATTGACAGAAAAAAAAGGTCGATTTGCTGGCGGCAAGCGAACTCTATAAACTGTGAAAACGAAGGATTAGGGAGGAAGGATTAGGGATGAGGGCTATGCAGTTGATAGCACAGTCACTAATCCCTAATCCTTCACCATTCATCCCTAATTCCTGCCCGTTCGTCTGGTTTTTGAAAAATTAAGGCTCGTATCGTTGCTTTATTCGATGCGAACCTCTATCTTTGCGCATTATTTGAACAAAAGTAATGAAGAAGAACATCCTAATAACTCTGCTTGCAGCATTGCTGCTCTCCTCGTGTGGAGAATACAACAAATTGCTGAAAAGCACAGATTACGAATACAAGTACGAAGCGGCAAAAAATTACTTCGCAAAAGGCCAGTACAACCGTGCTGCTACTTTGCTCAATGAATTGATTGCCATTCTCAAAGGTACTGATAAGGCGGAGGAATCCCTCTATATGCTGGGCATGAGTTACTATAACCAAAAGGATTATCAGACTGCTGCGCAGACTTTCATTCAATACTACAACGTTTATCCCCGCGGCACATTCACTGAACTGGCACGTTTTCATGCCGGTAAAGCTCTATATTTGGATACTCCGGAGCCGCGTTTGGACCAATCCGGTACGTATAGCGCCATCCAGCAGTTGCAGATGTTTATGGAATACTTCCCGCAAAGCTCCAAGAAAGAAGAAGCGCAGAACATGATATTTGCCTTGCAGGACAAGCTGGTGATGAAGGAGTATCTGTCTGCAAAACTTTATTATAATATGGGTAATTATCTGGGCAACAACTATCAGGCTTGCGTTATCACTGCGCAGAATGCTTTGAAGGATTATCCCTATACCAACCTACGTGAAGATTTATCCATTCTTATCTTGCGTGCCAAGTATGAGTTGGCTGTGTATAGTGTGGAAGATAGAAGAGCCGAACGTTACCGTGAAGCGGTGGATGAATGTTATGCCTTTAAAAACGAATTCCCTGAAAGCAAGTATACGAAGGAAGCCGACCGAATCTTCAAGGAGTCACAGAAAATGCTGGGCGAGGGAGGCGAAGAACAAGAGTAATTAGTAATTAATAATTTGTAATTAATACTATAGATAAATTTATGGATTACAGAAAGACAAATGCTCCTACTACTACGGTGACCCGTGATATGATGGAGTTGTGTGAGGATACCGGTAATGTATACGAAAGCGTAGCGATTATCGGAAAACGTGCCAACCAGATTAGTGTGGAAATCAAAAACGACCTTTCCAAAAAGCTTGCTGAGTTTGCCTCTTACAATGACAATCTGGAAGAAGTGTTCGAAAACCGGGAACAGATTGAGATTTCCCGCTATTACGAAAAACTGCCGAAGCCGACATTGATTGCAACACAAGAGTATGTGGAAGGTAAGATTTATTATCGCAATCCGGCTAAGGAAAAAGAAAAATTGCAGTAATGATACAGCGTATTCAATCTGTTTATTTGTTGTTGGTAACCGTCCTGCTGGTTGTGGCCATCTGCATGCCCGTAGGACAGTTCATCGGAGCGGACGGAGTGACGGCGCATGTTTTCAAGCCTCTGGGAGTGGCTTTGGCCGACGGAGGATTTCAGTCTACTTGGGGCTTGTTCGGAATATTGCTGCTCAGTGCACTGGTTGCCTTCTGTACGATATTCCTTTTCCGTAACCGTATGTTACAAATACGCATGACGATTTTCAGTAGCATCCTGCTGATAGGCTACTACATAGTCTTCTGCGTATTTATGTTTATTTTGAAGGGCGATTTGGATGCCACGGCTTTCCAGCTTGGATGGGCGCTTTGCCTTCCGGTGGTAGCCATCATCCTCAACTATCTGCCTTCCGTGCCATCTACAAAGATGAGGTGATGGTGAAGGCTGCAGACCGTTTAAGAAGATAAGAAGGTTTATCTACTTGATAATAACAAAAGGCAGACCACGTATTTCATTCGGGATACGTGGTCTGCCTTTTTTATCGTTTCTGCTTGGGGTTCAGCCGTTCCCATTATACTGTTCCCATTAGAGGAGATAGTCGTTCCTACGAGTGAAACGGGTGTTTCCCTACAAGCATTACTTCTTCAAGTCAAAGAGATAAGTTACCTTGGCCGTAATGACTCCGTGTGCGGAGCGCGAGAAAAAGTCCTTCTTGGTGCTGCCATAGAAATCGGACAAAGCATAGTAGTATCTTCCTTCTACAATGAAATTGCCTGCCTTGGTGCGTAGTTCTATGCCTGCTCCACCTGCAATGCCGTAGTCGAATTTGTTGTCTATGGCTTTGCCGTGCTGTTCCACGGTGATGTTGGTGTGGAGTCTGCTACAGTGCCGTCCCAGTCGCCGTCTATCTTTTCGCTGTCGCCAAGCAGGAAGCCTATCTGCGGACCGGCATGGATGAAGAATTGCAGACCGCGGTCCTTGCCGAAGGCCAGATGTGCCAGGAAGGGTATTTCCACATAGTTCATGGTGCGTGTGTAGCTCAGTGTGGGATAGTCCTCATAGTACTCGTCCCAACCGTGCTGCGAGAAGTTCAGCTCGATTTGTGCACCGCAAATCATGCTGAAATATTTCTCGGAGATATATCGGGCTGTCACACCACCGTTGATGCCCATCAGATTCTTCTGCTTGATAGAGGGAGAGAAGCTTACGCTATTCAGATTGATGCCTCCATTGACGCCCACAGCGAAGTTGTGGCGTTGCTCGCCCACCTGCGCATGCAGGGGCAATATACATGCACACATCAGCAGGGCGAATATGATGATTGTTCTCAGGTTCATGCTATAAGTTATAAGTTACAAGCTACAAGCTACGAGTTAATAGTTATATAGTGGATTATCAGATGATTAATCATTAATCCCTAATCATTAATCAAAGTCCAGCTTCACCAGCTCAAAATTCTTGGTGAAGTGCACAAAAAACACTTTCTTGTTGATGAAGCCCCCCCAGTTGTTTACCCGTTGGAACTTGAAGCCGGTCTGGATGGGAATCAAATCCAGTCCCTGCATGTTCTTCTCGAAAGAAGAGCCATAGCGCGCAAGTCCTTTCAGGAAGAAATAACCGGTATCGAAGCCCAACATGCCGAATTTGGGATAGCGTTCGTCCATCTCCTTGCCATACCATCTGCGGTAGCTCTTGGTGAAGTTGATGGCGGCAGGAAGCAAATTGTTGGTATAGAAAGAGGAATAGAAATAGGTGTCCAGTTCAAAGAAGGCTTCCAAGTGGTCTTTGGTGTAGGTCTGCCATTCCGGATAACCGAACAGATGGACACGGCTTTCGGGTTGCTCGCGCACCAACAGCGTCAGTTGGGGAAGTATCTTAATCAATGTCAGGTTGCTGCCGGATGTGGGGATGAAGATATTCTCACGGTCCGTGCGTAATACTGTTTTCAGGGATTCTACAGTGACATCCTCTTTCAGGCTCTTCATCGGGATGGAACGGTTGCGCAGTTCGTCTTTCAGTCCCTTGATGAATTCTGCCTTGTCCTTGGCGCCCTGGCTGGCTTCAATGAAGATGACGTTGGCGTTGGGGAACTGGCGCACAAAGTGGTCGTACACCTCGGAGTACAGATAGGATTGGGGAGTATTTATCTGATAGACCGCCGGATTCTGGAATACCGTGTTGTCTTTCGATGTGAATGGTATCACCAGACGTGTGTCTTGTTTCTTGGCAAATTCGGCCAGCGGCTCGATGTGCTGTTGGTACAGAGGCCCGAATATGATGTCCATGTCCTTCATCTCGCTTTTGCCCAGAATGGAGTTTAGCGAGGCACTTTCGGGGCCCGAATTGTAAGTGTACAAGTCAATGGAAGTGCCGGTACGTTTCAGGCTGTCTACGGCCATCAGCAGGCCTTCGTAGTATTCCACCATACGGGAGGACTCACTCTTCGATACCCCGTCCAAAAAGGGGAGGATGACAGCAGCTTGATGGTGCTGAAACGCTCTGTCTCTTTTCTGTTTTCGCGGAACAGCTCGCTGTTGGTAGGCGTGGCCTGCAACTGCGCGCTCTGCTCCGTCTGTGCCTTGGGGTAGGGGATGCAGAGGAAGGTTCCCTTCTTTATTTTGTTCTCGTCTTTCAGCTCCGGATTGGCGGCAATCAGCTCGGCTCGCTGATGCCGTATTCGCGGCTGATGCTGAATACGGTTTCTTTTCGTTTCACCTTGTGCATGTCGCGGCAGCGCGACTCTATGGGACCGGGAATATTGTTGTTGGCAACCACTGTGTTGTTGCTCAGTGTCTCGGTCGGGGCCATGGTTTCGGCCTCGGTTGTGGAAGGAATGAGGATGACTTGTCCGATACGGAAATTCTCGGCGCTCAGTCCAGGGTTGGCGTCACAGATGGCTTTGGCAGATACGTTGTATTTCACAGTCAGCCGGTAGAGGGTCTCGCCGGATGCGATGGTGTGGTATGTTTCTTTTTGTGCGTTGGCGGCACTGCGGGGGGATACGCAGCGTGCGTCCGATGAATATTCTCTCGTCACTGCCGGGATTCAGTTTGATGATGTCTGCCTGGCTGACGCCGTACATGCTGGCGATGGAGTAGAGACTTTGTCCTTTTTCGATGGTATGCAGGAAATAAGATTGGTTCTCTTGTGCCACTGCACCCAGCGTGCATGCGCCGGCAAGCAGCAGGGAGCAGATAATGCGGTTAATCGTTTTCATTCAGTAATCGTTGGTTTATGTTTACAATTTCCCAAAGTAGCTGCAAAGGTACGAATATTGTGGCATTTCTGCCAAAGGATTGCGTTAAGAAATAATATTGTGCATTTCAAAACTGAAAAATAGCGCTTTTCGGCTGATATTCGGGGGGAAACAGTTATTTTTGCAGTTAAAACGATAGGATAAATTAACATGCAAGAAGAAACAGAATATATCAATGTATATGGTGCGCGCGTGCACAACCTTAAGAATATCGATGCCGAGATTCCCCGTAACAGCCTTACGGTGATTACCGGACTGAGCGGAAGCGGCAAGTCCTCGCTGGCATTCGATACTATCTTTGCCGAAGGGCAGCGCCGCTATATCGAGACTTTTTCGGCATACGCCCGTAACTTCCTGGGAAACCTGGAGCGTCCGGATGTGGACAAGATAACGGGGACTGAGCCCGGTTATCTCCATCGAGCAGAAAACCACCAACAAGAATCCGCGCTCCACCGTGGGCACTACCACCGAGGTGTACGATTACCTGCGTCTGCTCTATGCCCGCGCCGGCGACGCCTACTCCTACCTCTCGGGCGAGAAGATGGTGAAGTACACCGAAGAGCAGATACTGGACCTCATCCTGAAAGACTATAAAGGAAAGCGCATCTACATCCTTGCTCCGCTGGTGCGGGGTCGTAAGGGACACTACAAGGAGCTTTTCGAGCAGGTGCGCAAGAAAGGCTACCTCTACGTGCGTGTGGACGGCGAGGTGCGCGAAGCCCTGCCCGGTATGAGCTGGACCGCTACAAGAACCACGATGTGGAGGTAGTGATAGACAAGCTTGTGGTGGCAGATAAGGACGACACGCGCCTGAAGAACAGCG
>ENA-OPYP01000021-OPYP01000021.1-human-gut-metagenome-genome-assembly--contig:-NODE-21-length-14169-cov-0.721336_pt1 | contig 14169 bp, 13 predicted proteins | sample MGYA00242638_ERZ504484 | MGnify/ENA primary metagenome ERZ504484 (study PRJEB26092, sample SAMD00036300) | human gut metagenome | host: Homo sapiens | study: EMG produced TPA metagenomics assembly of... | reverse complement strand
TACAATGCCAGCCCATAGCAGCAAGCTGGGCATTGCTCTTTTTTATCTCGTTCCTTATTCCGTTCTATTTTGCTTGACCAAAAATCAATGTTCGTTTTGGGCAAACGAAAGTATTTGCAGTTCTCATGACCATGCCAAAAACAACCATTCACAAAAAATGACTGTCCGGTATTTGCGAAGCACCAAATCAGGATGACCGGGAAGACGAGGATGATTCAGCCGATAGCGGAAGCCACGGCTAAAAAGGAACTTACGAACCAGTATTTCTGGTTTCGTGTTCCTTTCTTTTATAGCGGACATACAACGATGACGTTGTTCTTTGGTTAGCTTATCCATATTTGTGAGGTGTATACGTAGCCCAAACTACCATTTCATATATTAAATTCTCGCTAAGCCATTAAGACAATGGATGTATAGTCACCATCTTTTATGGGACGTTCTTATGCATCCTACCACCTTGTCTTCTTCATTTAATGTATAAGTACCACTCATTACTGGCCACATAGGAAGATTAGGAACATTATTATAATTATGTAGTCCTATGATGTTTTTTTCACCAAGTACATACCACAATATCTTTTTGTGATGCGTTTTAAGATAATCCAAAAGGGCAGGCTTCCGAATTAAAAGATAGTTTTTTGACTTCTTTACAACTCCTGCATCGAAACAAATCACTTTACCTTCTTCATTTAGAAAGATACCTTCTTCGTCAGCATATTGCATTTTAAGACCATCAAATAATTGTTTTGAAGGCATGAGGCAGTAAAAAGATGTTTCTTTAGAATGGTCTTCTTCTGCCTCCCACAAATAACCGATTGTTGTTATCTCTGTATGAGTTATAAATCGATTCGTTTTTTTTATCATATATTTCTCTCTTTGTAAGTCCTTCAATATCATAATGTTTATATGCTGGTGACCAGTAATATTCACGATAAAACAATTCGTATTTATCAGAATGTTCTGGCATCCATCTCCCACCAAAATTTTGTTTCTCAGCCCATTTATAAACAAGAGGGAAATCATCTTCGTTAATTATGCAACTTCTTACTTGATACCATAGCTTTTTTATATATATTGTTTTTTACTATGTGGTTCATTCCAAGAAGGATAACATTCCAGCGCAAGCCAATCGCATCCGTCAGTATCTGTCAATTCTATGATTGGCTCAACTGCTGGAATATCATCCTTTATATTAAGCCAATCAGACATTTTATGCTCCCAATTAGCATATTCCCCTCCGTACCACCAGAAATCTTCTGTGAAGCCTGAATCTTGGCGAAGCTCATCCACTCGAATAAGAGTTGTTGGGTCTATATCACGAACAGTTGGTTCCCAAGTTCCCTCATATTTTACGATGTTGTCGCTCCATGAATATTCTAATTTTTCGAAATTGTCTGCTACACGAGCTAACAATTCATGTAAGGCCAACCACTGATATTTTTTGCCAATTCGTTCATTAGGTATGGTTGAACGTCCTCTTCCAGAGCCAATCTTTTGGTCGAATGTGCCATGCTTTTCTTCTCGGTATCCATACTTTTCAATAATGATTTTTATGGCCACATTACTTAGGTGCTCTGCATCAATTCTCCAGTTGCTCAATGCGCTTTGAAATGTATATCTTCCAAAATCGCCATAAAGACCTATGGTTGAATGTTCTGTAAACATAGAAGTGAGCATACTACACATACCCGGAGAATTCTTGTATCCCTCGCATTCGTTTAATATAGACTTTATTTCCTCGTCAGATACAGGCTGATAATTAAAAGAGCTATTATATGGTGGTCGTATTTTTATTAATATCAATACTCGTTTTTTCTCCATTAGAAATAGCATATTCTATGATACTCCGTGCATAATCACGCAGTAAGATGTGAGGGTAAACCTCACCCTCTATATTAAAAAACCGATGAATATATGTATTGACACAAACTGGTCAGATGTTTTTTTTGATTTTGATCTTAATGCGCATCCTAATGCTACGGCATAAAGTCTTTCATGAATGTATGGATCATCTATTATTGAGAACTTCTCCAAAAGCGGTATAAGTATCTGTATCCTATTATGCAGAAGTTGTACGAGAGCTTTTGTCGCTGTATCGCGTAGTTGTCGATTGGTACTTGCTAAAAACCAAGACAATAAAGTTGCTCCCAGCTTAACGGACTTTTCATCCATATTGACTTTATCGCTTTCATACCATACCCAATTAATAATATCTTCTATTATTCCATTCTGACTACTATAAATACGATATAATGTAGGTACCCACATAGCATCCCTGTCTGCTAACTGCATTGGTGCTAGTATTTTGTGAAGATAATCGGCATTATAATAGTTTCCCGCATTAAATGCGACCTCCATAACAGTTCGAATAAGGCTATCTCTGAATTGTTCATTACTTATAAATTCTGCAAAATATGTGTCGAGATGTGAATCTATTGTTCTCTCTTCCCTCCATATTAAACTAGAAAGAACTGCATTTACAACGGCTTTATCATTATGGAATTTGGGTAATGAGTCATATAATTCTATACCTTTACGTTCTGGCAATAAAATTGCCAGTGATTCTAATAATCCACCAACTATATAAGGAGATTTTATTGTTTGTACATATTCCTCTAGAGTTTTATCGTCAAATTGTAATTTATCTATTAGATATTCTGCTTGAAGAAAATTTTCAAATCGTTCATACGTAAAATATATGCACTCCTCGTACTTGCCAATTGTATTATGAAAAACATTTTTACTGAAAACACCTTCAGATATCAAACAATCCAATAATTCACTTTCTGTAAACACACGAGGATAAATATCGGAAAAGATTTTTATAGCCGTGTCTATTGGCATTTCATGCTTTCCTTCTTTAGTTGTGTATTCTATGTATTCACGGACTGCCTTTTCTACACATTTGATTGATGGAGAATAATGTTTGGCCTTTCTGAGAGATTTCTCAATACCATCAAAAAACAAATCCATTATTGATGTTATACCCTTTACCCCATCAGGTATCTTCCTGTAACCATTATTCTTCATTCCTTCACAGAACAAATGTAAAAACAATGGATTCTTGAATTCGGGATTGAGGAGTGGAACTGAAGGATACAATATATCATATTCTTTAAAATATAGCTGTACGGCTTTTTTGTGTATTACCCCCAAATCCATAATGTATTGCCCTCACACAGAAATCATTTCCAAATTCTTCCCATGGAAATATTGCAGGTTGATATGATGTGCGGATACTTAATACTAGTCCAAGCCACGGATGCTGTCGTATTTTGTCAACAAAACTACGGATGTTATTTTGCCAAATAGACAGCCCATGTCCTTCATTTATTGCATCTATGAAGATGATGATGCGGTGTCCTGTTGTTTCTGCCTTAGTTTCAGCATTTCTAATAGATCATTCGAAGATCCATAGAAGTTAAGCATTCTCATCATCTGAGTGAAAGGTTCTTCATCAGTGATGAATTTCTGTCCCAAGAAAAATAAACTAAACTGTTTTTCTCTTTCCCTTCTTTGTACGGCATCAGCCATCAAATGCGACTTTCCGACTCCTGCATCTCCCTCAAGTATTAAAATAGGGTCATTTATTAACCTCATTATCTTTTGATGCAAATCGTTGTAAATGCGTAAAACATCTATACCCAGTTCGTATATGTCACTCGATGCTCTCTTCTCTTCTTCTGTTACCTTTTCTTTCTCAACGAGATTATTGGCAGTATTTTGAACAGATTCTCCCAGTGACACCAACGCTGATAATAATTCATCTAAAACTATTCTATCTATCCCGGTGACGTTCGTCTCCTTTATTTGTTTAATTGCATTGCGAACATTCTCTACCAAACAAAGAATATCTTGGCAATACTCATTCTTCTCTATTTTATATATAGTAGTTTCTGCTATTTTCAGTACCTCATCAAAGAAGTGTTTCAATGAATTTCCTCGTGAAAGAACCTCAAAATATTGAACAAACTCAACTGTAACATTTAATTTTGGTGTATACCGTTTACCTAAATCTTTTATGGAATCTGCATTAAATCGCATCAAATCTTCATCAGTAAATTCTTGCTTCCCAAACCAAAATCGAAGCAGGCCTTGATTAGAAGGGCTCTGAAGTCTTTCTATTAAGTCAGATGCCCACCAAAAATCAAAAGTAACATGAGGATTAATATTTGACCATCTTTCTACATATCCATCAATTCGTTCTTTCATACTCATCCTACCAGAGACATGGGCATCTGATGGATCTGTGGGTGCTACTATGATATACGCTTCAATTTGGATGGGAATTGAGAGCCTCTTTTACTGACCTGTCTATTTGTTGATATTGTGAATCTTCAAATGCCTTACAAAAGTATTTGACCTGCCAAGCAATAATACTTCCATCTTCAAGAATCCAATAACATTCTATTCCTCCATCGGGTTTTCCGTTGCGCACAAATTTCGTTGGACATAGAATATTCTCTCGCCGAGCTAGTTGACACACGAATTCTTCAAAACCGTCATTTGCAGACCCGTTCAAGGATCTAATATTTCTAAAATCAAGATTAAACATAATTACTAATCAGTTAAAGTTTTTGCCACTCATGCGTATAATGCCCAATGCTCCTTTTTCTCATTCTATATCCCTCTTTTTCACCAATAACAGTCTTAGCAAATGTAGATAATTCGCAAGTTTCATCCACCAACAACTATCTCATCCAACTCATCGAAAGTCGTATCAATAAATGTGTAGTTTATCATCTTGCTTGTATTGATGGGTTGAATGTCTGCATATTGCTTACGGAAATACCGCAACTCAAAGGCGAGACGAAGGTCATCGGCGTTTTCTTCTCCATCTGTTTGCTTTGCCTCTTTCCCTGTTATAGTCCTTACTCGTACAATCTCATAGACATCAAGGATTCCTTCTCCTTTGAAATAAGGCATGAAGTAATGCAGGTCTTGCAGAGCGATAGTTGTCGGGAAATGGCTACCTGTATAATATAGAGTGGCATTACCATCCTTGAAACTTTGCAAATAACCTTTCCGGCTACTGTTGGTCACCAGCCCGATGAGTACACGGTTTCCTACTTCTACGAATGTTCCCTTTTGCGGTATCACTTTAGAGATGGTTTCCTGCGACTTTGTGGCGATAAGTTCTTCAATGAACTGTTCTAATAGCTGACGGTTGTGTTGGTCTTTAGGTCGAAGTGGGAATGCACCGATATTCACTTCGTCTATGGTCTTACGGAACTTCGATATGGCGACATCTGTCGGCTCTCCATCACCTGGAAACAGAATATAGCCGCCTATCACTTCCTTTTTCAGAGTAATTCGATTGATAGTCTTTATAATAGATGGCATCACGATAGCGGTGCATTTGGTTGATAGCATCCTCGGGCGGTATATCCACACCGTTTTTGTCTTTCCCGTCAATACGATATTTCGCATCAAACAGGTAAGTCATTTTCATGCCTTCCTGCAGGTCGTTCTTGGTCAATTGCAGGACTATGTCGGGCTTTTGCGGAACAGTGGGAACCACAAGGTTTTTTAAACCTACTGAACTGTTCATCTTTTCCGTGCTCTTGGGATTATAGACCAACTCTGCCAATTCCACATTGTCTTTCTTGAAAAGGATACGGGAATGTTCCCCTTTGCCCAAGTCCCATGTAAACAGGCCGTTCATTTCCATGCGGTTCTTATGGTCAACGTCTTCATCGGACAAATGAAGCTTCTCCTTCACGATGTGGCTTACTTCTATGAAACACCATATTTCGTAGAGTGTGGCAATGTCTTTGGTCTGCAAACGATATATGCCATCATTCAGAGAATAAGAACGGCGGAGCAGGCTCCACGTACGATATACCTGACTATATCCGGTTGCTTTTTGCAAAACCAGACTTTCCTGATTCATCCCCTTATAATTTCCTACGGTGCGGAAGAATGGATTTCGTTGCAAGTGTTTTAGTGCTGCCAATGTGGCTTGCATATCCTCTTTCATCACATCCGAGGCATTCTTCACGGCCTCTATGCGCTTCTTCAAGACCTCGTATTTATCTGCAATCTGTCCCAGTGCGAATTTCAGGAATCTGTTTTCCTTTGTGTCGTTTGTCCGCACACGTTCTTCCACATGGTATAGGTGCGCACTGTCAGTCCGATGTTCCGCCAGTTCGTTTTCTATGCAGGAAGGGATAAACGTCAACTTGTCCGCACGCTTATAGGATGCTTTCCCATGCAGGCGATGTCTGGGACGGTCAATGATGCTTTTGCATGCCTGAATGAATTTCTTTTGTTCGTTGGCAAACACGCTCCACCAGATTATTTCAGGAGTTTCGCCGCTTGTGTCAGGAGAAAAGCCATGAAAGGTTCTTCGCATATAGTCCAGCGAAAGCATCCTGTATTCCCGTTCTATATCTTCGATAATCGTCTTCCAATGCTCATGATAGTTGAGTTTCGTACTCAACACCTCAAAGGAAAAGGTGAACCTGCGGTTTTCTGTTCCTACCTGATAGATAAGCTGTATCTCGCTACGCCCCACCTCGTTCCCATAATTCAAGAAGCCGGCCAATATATGCCTGCGGAAAGTGAACTTCTCGTTTTCGTTCTGAAGGATAGAGCCGAACTTCGCATCCTTCACATAATCTTTGAACTCCACCCAAATGGGATAATCGGCATTGTCGAAGAATACCGCTGGAGCTTGTTCTCCATTTTCAATGGAAACATTTTCTCCATCACAATGATTCAGGATAACAGAAGATACCCCCTCCGACCAAGAATAGATAGAGTGCAAACTGTCTGCCCCTATGTTATCTTTGCCTTAGACCAAATGTCATCGAACTTGGTACATTCGACAATCATTTCAAAATCCTGATGCTGTATGGTAAGTAACTCCATATCCTAAATCTTTGTTTGGCTATATTTATGATAGTTCCCAAATCAGCTCCAGAAGCTTGTATAACCGGAAGATAACCGTTCTTGCATTTCTTTTAGTTTGGCGATGGAGATGGATTCTATTTTCTTTTCTTCTCCCGTCAAATTTAATAGTTGGTTTGCAATAGTAGTCTTCAATTCCTCCAGAAGCGAATGCTTGACCTTTGTGTCATCGCCTTCTATGCGTGATAGAATCTTCATGCTTGTTATCTCGTCCAATGCCGTTGCAATGACTTCATCTTCACTGAACTCTTTACCGCTCTCATCCACATTGTAAGGCAAATTGTTCACCACATAAAGCAAGAACTCGTTTCTTGTGCGATAAGCAATCTTAAATGGTGTGCCATTGAGAACATCATTTACCGCTTGCAAATAGGCCAACACCTTATTGCAGACCTCCTCGTTGTCAGCATATACATCCACGCTTTCTACGGCAGTACCGATAAGCATCTCACCATTCAGCTTGCCAATGCGTTCATATTTGCTGTCCAATCCGGCATACAGATCCACCTCATTCATTTCTATGGTCATAGCACGGTCGAGCACTTTGCGGGAGAAAGAGAATGTGGTTTCGTCCATGTTTACTGTACCCACAATGATTAGGTTTTGTGGGATAGTTATACCTTCTTCCAGGAATTGATTTCTTAAAGTCTCATTGTCTCCTGTCAGTTCAGCAGTCAATACCCGATACCAATCTTCTGTACTTTTCTTTAGGATAGGGTCTGTTGTAATCGTACCGTCCTCGTTACTTTTACGCGACTCAATCACGCTAAGAAATTCCGCAAAGTATTGTTCCACAGGTGCCAGATTCATTTCATCTAGCAAAGGAAATAAGGCGTGTCCAGATTCTCCCATGCTTGTGTAATAAACCGTAAGAAATCTCCAATCACATATATAGGGCTTCCGCTAACTCGGCTCACATATCCCATGAGTTCAGTAGAATCATGCCAATTGGGCTTTACCTGAATCATCTCGAAATTCTTGGGCTTCTGCGCTTTGTATTCAGTGGAATCTTCGTCCCAACATGCACGGGCAAGTTCACGGACAATGCGACTTTTTCCTGTACCGGATATGCCGGCAAGTAAAAGGAATGGTTTAGTCTTAATGGCAGTAATGATGTCGATGTATTTGTAGACTCGTTCATCTAATGCGCACTTGTCTGTGGATAGGTTGTCAAGCAATTCTTTTGTCAAGGGCGTTATTTCTCCAATTGTGTGCGGATGAGTTGGAATCCACACCAAGTGTTTTCTGCCTTTTGAAAAATAAGTATAAAATTCTGATGTGTGTGCAAATAAGCCCTCCCATGCAGAACGGGCGCTACCAGAACCGTTCCAAACGGATTCTATGTGTAAAGGTTTGTTTTCAACACCTTGTTTACAAACATACGGAGGTTTTCTGTTGTTATGTTGGCACTTTTTGTTGCCCCTTTTTTCTGTATCAACCTTAGTTGCTGATATGTATTTTTCAACACGGTCAACACTATCAAGCTGAATTTTATTTGTTCCAGCTTTTACATAATCCATATTAACCCCTTTGGGTAATTCATCGATTAAATCCAAGAAATGTTCTAAAGTTAAAGCCATAAACTAATCATTTATGTGGTTAATATAGTCGTTAATAGAGTTTGCTATGCCATTAGCTAATACAAAAGGAACACCATTCCCAACTGTCTTAAAGGCATCCGTCAGTGAGACATCTTGTGGCAGAATAAAATCTGCTGGCAATGATTGAATAGCCAATGATTCTGCTACGGATATTCTCCGTGGCAAGAAGGGGTGTATATGAACCTCATTATTCCCATAAGCCGCTGTCGGAGAATACCTCCATCTATGCAAACGTTTATAACATTTCTTTTCAACATCACCTTCTTCCTTAGTCCTAAACCTTACAATTCCTGCACGTGGTTGAAAATACATATTGGCATTAGGATGGTGTACTACATCGTTTTCCATCCACCAATGTTGTATGGTTAAATCTTCTATAATACCATTAGGCATAGGTATAGGTGTATTTTCTTGATACGGGGATTTGTCAGGCCAAGGGAGATTCTTGACATTTTTCAAATTGTATCTCTTATGAGCCTCCCAAGGAAAGCTTATTAAAGTTCCGTCTTTTGCATGAAGATGCAATCTCTCAATAGCATCTTGATGAAATCCTATTAATATAATTCTATCTCTATCTTGTGCAGCTCCGAACTCTAAAGAGTTTACGAGTTGTTCCGTTAAAGAATATCCATGTACTCTAAATTGTTGTTTCAACTCTTCGAAAAATTGTCTATGCCTTGCAGTCCTATATAGTCCTTTGACGTTTTCGAAAAGGAAAAATCAGGGAGTGCTGTGCAAATCAGTTGTGCATACGTCCCCGATAACCTACCGTTTTCACCATCACGTCCTCTGTTCTTTCCTGCTACAGAAAAATCAGGGCATGGAGGTCCCCCTATAAAACCAGTAAGTTCTTCCTCTTTTGATTCATTTACCCAATTTATAAGTCTTTGAAGCCTATCTTCATGTTTCCCATCAATATATTCAGTTATGTCTTCTATATGGTGTCCGTATCTGGGTTCTTGCAGTCCCATATTTTGCCTTGCAAAACGATAAATATGATTAAATGCCTCGTGAAATTCATTCACGAAAACAACATTATAATTGCCTTGCAGTTCAAATCCTAAATCCAAAAAGCCGGCACCTGCAAAGAATGAAAATATGTTCATTTGTTATCTAATTTTTGATTGACCACAATAAATCCTTCGTATCCACTTCAAGGACTTTTGCGATTTCCACTAAAGTCTCCAAATTCGGCTGCATGGTATTAGTACACCATTTTGAAACAGTTCCCGGGTCTTTTCCCAACTGTTCTGCCAACCATTTATTGGTACGTTTCTTTTCGGCTAAAACGACCTTCAAACGATTTATATCTTTATTCATATGTTCTATGCAATGTTCTAAATACAAAGGTACTCATTATAATTGACATTCCGTTCTAATTGTAATGATTTTCCTACAAGAAAGTGTAGAACAACGGCTTTATATTGCAATATACTCCAATAAATCAGAGAGCTTATCTATTTTTTTTTCTGATGTTTTCAATCGTTTACCTTGTGCCAACAATTGGTAGATACTTTTATAGGTTCATCGAGAGTGATAATAGCTTTGCGTAAACTGTCTGTGCAGTACATAAGTTCTATCATATTCTCTTGAAGATAGAAGTTCCCAAAGATACTATCACATTGAGCACAGCCGAATGAAGGATATGTTTCTCCAATCGTTTTGCTATATCTAGGTTTTATTTCACCCATAATGAATGTTTCTGACGGATGTTCTTGTATATACCTTTGGAATCCCTTGATGATAGAAGGGTTGAATGTGAGGTCTTCATCTATCATTAAATTCTGTCCATCAATCACCACACCTTTTTGTGAAAAGAGGCGATTGACGAAATATACATCATTTTCTTTATGACACTTCCAACATCTGTTTTATAGAAGCACAATTCTACTTTGTTGATTTCTGCTTGTTCCGCAAACTTTATCTTGCCATCAATAATGGAATGAAGGAACGTAAATAATTCAATTTGATTAATGGAATTATCTTCCGATTTTGAATTGAGACATACAAATTCCTTATCTGTGGATATAAGGTTAAAACATGGAAGACTCTGTTCTTGATAAGACGAGTTTCTAGTTGGCAATAGTAACCAACACCCGCAAACACGTTCCTTACGCATAGCTTTGTATGTGGCTTTTACATTGCGAGGACATTTACACACGTTGAAAGCTACTTTGTATGTTTCATGTTCTACAACTATATATGCATTCCATGTGGCAGACCTTACTTTGGTTGTATAGTCTAACCCCATTGCTTTACAAACGTCAATAATAGCTGATATGATTGTTTCTTTATTCATACTCATAATCTTGTTTGTTCTTCTTTCTCCCTTCTCTCTCTTACCTTATCCATCCCTGGCATCTTTTTAGCCAAAGTACTTTCTCCGGCAGGGAAATAGAGCGGAAAGACTTGAATCAAGAAACTTACAATGTCATTACGCTTCTTACCCATATTGAAAAATGCAGAGCAAACGTAGTACATAAGCTCTTGCTGACTGCACGTTTCGTTGGGCTGGATTTTTATAGAAGGAGGTAGTATCAATTCATGTTTGGCAAACGATAATGCACTGGCAAGAATCGCTTTTTGCTCCTCCTCGGTAAACATCTTTATTTTCCCGGCCAGCCATTCAAGTTCCCCTTGTAGAAGGGCTTTTTGCTTCTCATTTTGATGTTCCAATAGAATAGATACCTTTTCCTGCTCTTTTGCCGTAAGGGCTTCTTCTAATTTTTGATTCCTGCGTTTCACTGTGTTGTACTTTTCCGTATGCGCTACAGCGATGCAAAAATATCCAACTGCAATGGCAAAGACTAATACTGCATGAAATCTTATTCTTGATGTCATGTCAGTTTGCATGTCAATATAATCGCATGTCATAAGAGCGATTAGTATCATAAGCGTTGCACCAACATACATTGTTCTGTATTTGGCTTTTGAACTTATTGGGGCTATGCCAAGCAACAAGGCTATGGCTAAGAAAGCTACAAGCAAGGTGAAGACCAATATGAATATTGCCATGGAATCCATGTTTATGGTTTAACGATAATACGCCAATAGCCAGCTTTATCCGAACCTTCATGCGTAAGGATTCCTCTATCTCGAGGTTCTTTATCTGTTTCTTGACACCATCTAAGGAGATACCCAATTCATCTGCCATTTTCTCACGAGTTATCATCGGGTTGGATATAACCATATCTATAATACGTTGAGCCGTCCTACCAACAGGTTTGTTGGTATTCCTTTTTACAGGGTACTTTTTGAGGGTACTATTTTCGTTTACAGGGTACTTTTTCTCCGAACTTTCTTCGTTTACAGGGTACTTTTTCTCCGAACTTTCTTCGTTTACAGGGTACTTTTCGAGGGTAGTATTTACCCTGTTAGCTACCTCCTCTACAGGTATTCTTCCGTTTTCTCCCCAGTTCAGGTTATAGAAAGTGGTGTAGAACGAAGTAGCCTCCGTTAGATATTGTGGTTCTTTTCCTTGCAGGAAGTTGGGCAGTTTCTCTGTAAGCTCACGCATCTTGCGTAAGCCGGAGCCGCGTTTCTCCATATAGTCTAACTGAGTGAACACATCTGCAATGACAGGATTGCGACGCATGGACGGCACTTTGTATATATCCCGGTCTTGAATCTGCGTACCGTCAAGCATGGCACCGGGTGATACCAGTTCTACGCGGTCATCGTAGATGTCTATATGCACTTCACCGCCCATTATGGTATAATCCCGATGGATAAGGTGGTTTACCAAGCCCTCAAAGATGGCACGGTCGGAATAATCGGGGAGGTTCAGACGATAGTTCGGCATCTTCACCCATCCGCTCATGGTGTAGTTCTTGATGAAGTCCATACCATATTTCAATAGCAAAACAAGGTTAGCACGATGCTCTACGGAACTGATGGCATCATCTTTATAGAGTCCCGTCCAGCGGGTACAGAAGATACGGGATTGGAATACTGTGCAGTTGTCCACAAATAGCAGTCCGGCATTGGTCAGTTTACCATCCGGCGTTACCAAGCCGAATGATTCCAGATACTTGTCGTTCCATTCCTGATGGGTCTGTTCGCGGAAAGTATTGGCAAGGATGATGAAGGAGTGTTTGCCGGCATCCACTTGGGTAGGAAGCGAATCCCATGTCATGTGCGTACCTTTCAATACTAATGAAAGGAGTTGCTGCGAATTGCATTCCACACTTTCATTGCCAACCCGCACAAAAGCGGTACGTGTTCCGTCCTGATAGTAATAATAAGGTGTAAGCGTTCCGGCTTTCACTTTCACTTCAAGCAAGGAGTGTCCTTCGTGTTCTATCGGGATGAGTTGTACTTCCGGCACAGGGTCAAGTCTTGCCTTGTGGTTTCGCTGATAAAATCGGCATCGGATTGTGGATTCTCCAAACCGACAATCACTCCGTCGTCGTTCACTCCATAGAACAGACTCCCACCTTCTGTATTGGCAAAAGCCGACACGGATTTGAGCCATGACTTCACTTTCTTACGTTCCAGCATTTCCTTGAAATCGTAAGCCGAGCATTCCGCTATCAATGTGTTGTTATGAATTTGCATCGTTTTCTTATACTTGTTAGGGCACATTACCCCAATATCATATACAAAGGTAAGGATAAAACCGGAGATTCTGTTAAAACGACCTCATACTTTTGATTATTATGCGTTTATATCACGATTTTTATTGAAAAATTATATACTTTTGCAGTCAAGAGCTGTGGTTGCTTATGGATGCTTATTTTCGGATTTGCGATATAATTGCAACACGTTCACGCAAGTTGCTCATACAGAGATACTGTTGAATTTGAGGAGGTGAAGTAAGTTGCAATAGGTGATTTTATAGAAAAAAAGAGGCGTGTAATCCATTAAGTTGCACGCCTCTTGTGTTTTTGAATTTCAAGTCAATCTTATATACTTATTTTTCAGTTTGAGGATTAATGACAATGCGCCAATAGCCACCAAAGTCCGCACCTTCACGAGATAAGATACCCATAGACCGCAATTTTGCAATTTGTTTTTCTACGGCACGAGAACTTATACCAATCTTGTAAGCCATAGTTTCGGCTGACATAGGAGGATCGGAAATGACGAAATCGATAATCTTCTGTGCTGTCTTTCCTATGTTTTTAGGGGCATCTGTGCTCTCTCCGAACCTTGTCTCCGAACTTTTGTCGTTTACACCGAACATTTTCGCATTTACACCGAACTTTTCGACCGAACTTTCTTCGTTTGCAGGATACTTTTTGAGGGGACTGTTTACCCTTTCGGCCACTTCTTCTACGGGTATTCTTTCGTTCTTTCCCCAATTCAGATTATAGAATGTAGTGAAGAAAGAAGATGCTTCCGTATTGGCAAAAGCCGACACGGATTTAAGCCATGACTTCACTTTCTTACGTTCCAACATTTCCTTGAAATCATAAGCTGAACATTCCGTTATCAATGTATTGTTGCGTATCTGCATCGTTTTCTTTTTTGTTGTTCGGGATAACTCTCTAATATAGTTTACAAAAGTAAGGATAAAACCGAGGAATTGGTTAACCCCCCTCGTTCCCTTTTGATTTTCATGCATTTACATTACGTAGTTTATAACAGTTATTTTATCTTTTCTTTATAACACTATTCACTACCCGTATAGAGGAAACCAGTTTATTGGTGGAAG
>ENA-OPYP01000020-OPYP01000020.1-human-gut-metagenome-genome-assembly--contig:-NODE-20-length-14330-cov-0.857284_pt1 | contig 14330 bp, 15 predicted proteins | sample MGYA00242638_ERZ504484 | MGnify/ENA primary metagenome ERZ504484 (study PRJEB26092, sample SAMD00036300) | human gut metagenome | host: Homo sapiens | study: EMG produced TPA metagenomics assembly of... | reverse complement strand
TCTTTTAAAACTGCCAATTCTTTTTTCGACTATAGAATTTCATAATATACCTTATCATTTTACACCAAGTCCACTATTATCTAATGCACATTACGATAATACCAATTAGAGACGATAATTTGTATAAAATGAATTTCTCCTTGAACTTTTACACAAGAAACTATAAAGTAATTTATTAAGCTCCTTTAGAAATGATCTCATAAGTTCATTAGTTTTTTATACAGCAAACACAGATTTCCTATATTTGAAATAGGAATAAACTAATATTTATCTCTATCTGAAATGGGAATGGTTATTCTGTAATTTGAAATAGTATTTACATGAAATGCAATATTCTTATGGATGAAATAAGTAATACAAGTAAATATTCAACGAAAAATAAACAAATAATAGATATTGACATAATTACCCATTCTTTTAAAAAGAGGAATACTAATTTTACAACCGTAGTACATTAATTGATACTCAAACAGCTATTAATCAAAATATTACATTTATTAATGGTATCACATAAGTAAGGTTTTGTTTATTGTAGACCCATATAGGACAGCTTTGAAAAGAGTATTCCTTGTTTTAGCCAATTCTTTGACTTATTGTATATTCTTTATTATCAATATATTATACACATTGTAGTTCCGCGAAAACTCTGCTAATTTCGTATGTTGGTATGCAAACGCAAGAGGTGGCTGTCGCACCTTCTTTAAGAGTCATCTTAAAGTCCGACAGTGAAATTCTTGATGAAGTAACAGTCATAGCTTATGGTACTGCAAAGAAGAACTCACTAACAGGTTCTGTTGCTACTATCAAATCCAGTGATATGGAAAAGCTTCCAGTTACTTCATTTGAGAAAGCATTACAAGGATTGTCGCCTGGACTGCAGATCGCAAGTGTCTCCGGTCAACCGGGTTCGTCTACACAGGTACGTATTCGTGGTATCGGGTCTATGTCTGCCTCAAGTACCCCACTTTATGTTATAGATGGAGTTGCTATTGAAGCTGCAAACTTAAGTGAAGTTGCAAATACCAGTAAATATGGAACAAGTGCAAATCCACTTTCAAACTTAAATCCGAATGATATTGAGTCTATTACCATCTTAAAAGATGCTTCTGCTGCTTCTTTGTACGGATCACGTGCGGCCAATGGTGTTATTCTGATCACAACGAAGCAGGGTAAAAAAGGACAAGCCAAGGTTAGTTTTAAAGCTCAAATGTCATCTTCCAAACTCCCTTCTGGTGGTTATGATTTGATGAATGCCTCCGAACATTATGCTCTGTATTATGGAGGCTTCTATAATAATAATATGCTAAAGGCATGTCCTCAGAAGAAGCTTCCGCTGCAGCCAACAAATCCACACAAAGCATGTATGGGCGAAATCCATATAATGTTGCTAACCCTCTGGATGCTTCTGGCGACTTGACATCTGGTGCTCAATTGATGATTGATACCGATTGGTTGGATGAAGTCTTCAGAACCGGGATGTCACAAGAATACGATATCAGTGTAAATGGAGGAAACGAGAAATCAAAATACTTCATTTCTATGGGATATATGAATCAAGAGGGTATTGTGATTGGTTCGGATTTTGAACGATATTCAGGTCGTACAAATGTCTCAACGGAAATTAAACCTTGGTTCAGTATGGGTATCAATTCCACTTTCTCTTTGGCAAAACAAAACACTCCTGTAGGTGGAGGTGGCGGTGCTAGTCCTTTGACTAATGGTATTTTCCTACCCAATGCTGTTCCTGTATATGATTTGGATGAAAATTTCCAAATGCAATATGATGAAAATGGCAAACCTCTTTATAACTTCAAGAATCCCATATTTCAGGATATGAATGTTATATCATTTGCACAAACTGACAAATATGCAACTAACACATACCGTGTTTTGGTAAATCCCTACGTGGATTTCAACTTTTATGGAGTTCATTGGAAAACAAGTCTTTCATATGATTATATCAATTTGGATGAAACGCAATGGTATAATGCGGAACATGGTAATGGTAAAGCTGCACAAGGACGCTTGTACAAATATGCCATTTGGAACAACACTTTTGGATTGACCAGTACATTAAATTATAATTTCAACATAAAGGAAGACCATCACTTCTCGGTATTGGCTGGTTATGAAATCTATAATAAAGAGTACAAGCGCACTTATGCACAAGGAACAAAATTTCCGATTGGTGGTTTGCACAGAGCTTGAATGTAGCTGCTACTCCGCAAGGAAGTAGGTTCTGTAACAGATAAAGAGCGCATGCTTTCTTATTTTGGTCGATTAAATTATGATTATCAGAATAAATATTTTGCCTCATTCAGTATTCGCTCCGATGGTTCTTCACGTTTTGCACCGGGACATCGTTATGGTACATTTTGGAGTGTCGGATTAAATTGGCGCGTCAGCGAAGAAAACTTCATGAAATATATTACCTGGATCGATGACTTGAAACTACGTGCCAGCTATGGTACTTCAGGTAACAAAACATCTGATTACTTATATGGTTACCAAGCTTTCTATGAAGGTGGAGCCAATTATAACGGAGAGTCTGGCTTCAGACATTCTCAATTAGCAAATCCTGATTTGTCATGGGAAAAATCCAAAAACTTCAATGTGGGATTGGATTTTGCAGTACTTAACAGTCGCCTGCATGGATCCATTGACTATTATATCAAAAACTCTGATGAACTGTTATTGGAAAAACCTTTAGCCGGTTCTACGGGGTTGGACATAATTATGTCTAATTTGGGTGGTATGCGTAACTCTGGTATAGAAGTAGATTTGCATTCCCTGAATATTCAAGCCGGAGACTTTAATTGGGGAACCGACTTCAATATCTCTTTTAACAAGAATGAAATCACTTCTTATCCCGAAGAACAGGAAGTTGTTGGTACAAAAGTTCGTACGGTAGGCTACAGCCTTTATGAATTTTACATGCAAGAATGGGCCGGAGTAGATAAAGAAACCGGTGCTCCACTTTGGTATAAAGACGTAAAAGATGATAAAGGTAATCCGACAGGTGAAAGAACTACCACTTCAACTTACTCTACTGCAGACAAATACAAACTTGGTTCTGCACTTCCCAATGTATTTGGAGGTTTGAATAACACATTTACATTTAAAGGATTAGACCTTTCATTCCTCTTTACTTATAGTTTTGGAGGAAAGATATATGATGCGTACGAAGCCAATTTGCTGAATGATGGTAACAACAACGGTTATCAAGCCATCAAAGATCAAGCGAATTATTGGACAAAAGAGAATCCAAACGCTCCGAATCCTGCATTCTTGCCCAATAACACTTCAAGTTCTCATTCTACATCAAGCCGCTATTTGCACGATGCAGATTTCATTAAATTTAAAAATATCAACTTAGGTTATACTCTAACCAAAAAAATGGACACAGAAGATACAGTTGGAGACAGTACGTTTCTTTGGAAGTCTGGAGAATATCTGTGTATGGAACTTGGATGGTAGTTTCAAAGGTTACGATGTGGAATTGGGAGGTGTAACCGGAGTATTGGACGGTGCAGGTACGGTTCCATTGCCTCGTACAATCTTATTTGGTATAAATGTTGGTTTCTAATTTAAAATTGAGATTACGATGAATAGAATAAAGCAAACTATAATAGCACTTGCAATAGGTCTTAGCTTAGCAAATTGCGGTGATGATTTTTTGGATACTACTTCTTCGGACCAAATGTCCGATTCTAACACCTTTACTACGATAGACGGTGCGCAGCAAGTGTTGACCGGTGCTTATGACTGGTTGACCAATGGCTGGTTGGCTCATATGACCAACCAATATATTTTCTTCTTGCCTGACATTATGGGAGATGACGCATTGGTGACACCTGACCCCAACTACAATTATGGACGTTTGTGTCTCCTTATCAATATACAGTTTCTCCAGGAAGTACCTATACTGATGACCCGTGGAAGGGATGTTACAGTATCATAGATAATACGAATGCCATTTTGGATAATATCGGAAACCTGGCAGAAAGTGCAGAGCGTAACAGAATTGAAGGTGAAGCGCTATCTCTAAGAGCTTATACTTATCATTTCTTAGTAAGAATGTATGCCAAACCTGTAAACAAGTACCCGGATAATCCGAGCATAATTTTACGTATTTCTTCTGGAACAGAAGACCTTCCTCGTGCTACAGTAAAAGATGTTTATAATCAGCTTGTCGTTGACATGGAAAAAGCATGTGGATTGTTGGACCAACATTCTTCTTCATCCAAGGCATATATCGGTGCGAATGCTGCTCATGGAATTCTTGCACGTTTGTATTTGGATTTAGGTGATGAAACAAATGGTATCAAACATGCCAATGCTGCATTGAAAGGTGTTAATTTGATGAATACGGCAGTTTACACAGCTGATTTCTGTGAAGTTAACTCAGAAACACTTTGGGCTTTCGAATGTCCAACTGATGATAATCAATTCTATCTTTCATTACCCTCTTTCTGGTATTTGTGTGGAGATGATTATGAAGATGCTGTTATTGGTTATAGCTCATTACGAGTTTCAAAGGCTTTGATTAATCTAATGGAAGATAAAGATATACGCAAAACTCAGTTCCCGAAAGATTCTGAAACAAACGATTATATCAGTGAAACAGGATACTTGACAACAAAGATTCATAGTCGTAACAATGAAATGGGACAAGGCTCTTTCAATATGCTGCGTGGTTCTGAGATGTATCTTATTATTGCTGAATTAGCTGCTGACAAACAGCATTATGATGTGGCTAAAGAAGCATTAAATGTTGTTCGGATAGCTCGTGGATTGGATAAATATAGTGGAACGGATGCCGGTTTAGCAGATGAGATACAACAAGAAAGAAGGCGTGAATTATTTGCAGAGGGACATCGCCTATTCGACATGAAACGTAGAGGTTTGGCATTGACAAGAACTGGAGTTGACGGACACGATTTGTGGACTAGTCAATTAGACCTTCCTGCTGGCTCTGATAGATTTGAATTACCTATTCCGCAAGCAGAGATTGATGCTAATGGAGAACTGACAAATAATGATCAGAATCCTGCTTATAAATAAGTCTGTAAGAAGGAGTATTATCTGATTTCTGAACTTTCAAAACATCTCTATTTGATAGGGTGTTTTCTAAATAAAGTGTTTTAAAGCCGTTCACTGTGAAGTAAGCGGCTTTTGTTATTCTATCTTTTCCACTTTATTTCTGCAACAATCATTTCCAAATAGGACGTATAGAAATCTGCTGCCGGGGATTAACGGTTATTTCTTCCTCGTCTTCCAAAGTAATAATTATGCCTTTAGATAATTGATAGTTGTCGTACCAAGTAAGTATCTTCCACAAATCCTATATATGATTTTATCGTGTCCGGACTTTTAACATCGACAGCCTTAGTTACAGAATTGTACGCAAAGCGATGAGTAGCGTTACTTGCCAAATAATACATCATCTCTCCAAGCTGCCTTTCATTGCTTATCTTGTTTCGCACCACTACATCCTTATAAATGATGTCGGTATAGAGTGAAAGCAAGTAGTTATCATTATCTGACTGAATGTATTGAGGAAAGCTTCCTATTACCTAGGTATTTTGTATTTCACTAAGGAGTAGCACCTTGCCTTCTGCAGCATAAAATGTATCTTGTTTTATTGCTACTTGCTCTAGTTTCAGGAATTCATGGAAAGAAAAAAGGATAAAGTTCCATAGTGACATATCTGCCAGTAAAAAAAAGTGCCCAACTCTTTACTAAGTAGATTGGCATTACTGCCGGCAACAAACACCTTGCTCGTTTCTCTGCTCATAAATAACTTAGCGTAATAGACTTTTATCCACACAATCTTCCTCTCTTTATATATATTGCTAATATACAAAAAATTATGATATAAATAGAGAAACTTTCGATTGCCAATAGAAAGTTTTGTAACAAAGGAACCTATTTTTTTATATGGAATTGCAAATTAAATTATGAACAGCATCTGAATGAAACAGATTACAACGATGAGTTAAACCTTGGAAGGGAATAATTCCACCGGAGTTGTTTGGAAAATAAAGTGTTTTTTGATAGAGGTTGTCAAAATGTGAACTGCACAACCTATTTTTATTCTAGACTCTCGCAACAACAATCAACTTTTAAAAAACAATAACTATCAATTATCCATAAATCTTATAAAAATTATTGTATGTTTGCAAATTAGATAAATGCATGAATATGGATTCTAAAAAACAACTCTACATCATTAGTGGTTGTAATGGTGCTGGTAAGACTACGGCATCTTATACTGTGTTGCCGGATGTTCTGGAATGCAAGGAGTTTGTCAATGCGGATGAAATAGCTCGTGGATTATCTCCTTTTAATCCCGAAAGTATGGCCATTGAAGCCGGACGGTTGATGTTGCAAAGAATCAATGAATTGCTGAAAAATCAACAAAACTTTTCTATAGAAACCACACTTGCCACAAGATCTTACACTCGCCTTGTCCATCGTGCACAAGAACAAGGATATAAAGTCAATTTAATATATTTCTGGCTGAGTTCGCCCGACTTGGCTATTCAGCGTGTAGCCCAACGTGTACGTAATGGTGGACACGACATTCCCAAAGAGGTTGTGCTCCGGCGTTATCAAGCAGGTATTGATAACTTTTTCAATATTTATATGCCTTGTGTGGACTATTGGCTATTGGCAGATAATAGCGAAACACCCCGTATAATTGTTGCTGAAGGTGGACGAGGAATGGAAATGCATATACATCACATTGAACGATTTAATAAAATACAAAGTTATGTCAGAGAATGAACGAAAAGAACTAAGCGAAAAGTTACATTTCGGTTTGGCATTAGCCGAACGTCGTATGCTTGAAGAAAAAGCATTGCGCAATGAATGCATTATACAAGGCTTGCCCAATGGAGAGATTAAAAGTGTACCGGCACGTATCATACTGCGTAGACTTTATGGAGAAGAGCTGAAACGATAGAAATATCCTCTCTTCAATAAACTGCAAACCTGAATTGTCTGCACGACACGAGAGCCAGTGCGGATTACAAAAGTACATTCTTTATTCCCCTGAATTATAATAAAAAATATATCCACTCAGTCTTCGTTATTCTATGTAGACTATATTCTCTTACAAGAAAACTTCCTCATTACGTTTTTGACATGCTCCAAACAGTAGTTTTTCATAGCTATAGAATTCTTTACTCCAATTACTTTGTATTTGGAATAATCTCCATTTATAAGATAGAGACAATTACATGGTGTTCTATGCATAAAATGGATAAATAGGTAGGATAGTGTTTATGTAACCATTATAAATTCAATAGTATTTTACATAAGGGTTTACATTCTCATAGATGGAATAAACAACACGAGTAAATAATTGACAAAAAGCAACTAAATGATAGATATTGACAAAGCCCTTCTAGTTTTTGAGAAAAAAGATCCTGACGTTATGATTATAGCACATCAGTACAGAATTAAACACCTTCAAATCAGGATATTACCATTACAAATAGTATCATATAAGTAGATTGTCATTTACAGTGGATATGTATAGAGTATCTTCTCTAGAGGAATACTTTATTTCAGGAGCTCTTTTTATTTATTTTATATTGCTTATTATCAACAATATAGACATAATGTAGTTCCGCGAAAACTCTGGTGATTTCGTTTGTTGGTATGCAAACCCAAGAAGTAACGATTAAACCTCATGTAAAGGTAATTTTGAAATCCGATTCTGAGCTGCTTGAAGAGGTTGTGGTTACCGGTTACGGTACATTTAAAAAAGCATCATTTACTGGAGCTGCTTCTACTGTAAACACTTCCACCTTGGAAGATGTACCTGTTCTTTCTGTTGCCGACAAACTTTCTGGTAATGTCGCTGGTGTTACTTTTGGCTCAAGTTCAAGTAATCCGGGTTCTGTAAGCAGTATCCGTGTACGTGGTATGGGTTCCATCAATGCCGGAAACAATCCGCTTTATGTTATTGACGGAACACCGGTCACAAGTGGAGACTTATCCGAGTTCACTTATAGTGATGCAGGAACTGATATTTTGTCTTCACTCAATACCAATGACATCGAGTCTATCACAGTTATCAAAGATGCGGCGGCTGCCTCTCTTTACGGCTCGCGTGCTGCTAACGGTGTTGTGGTCATTACGACGAAAAGCGGAAAACAAGGCAAAACAAATGTAAGTTTCCGTTCCGACTGGGGTTTCTCAAACATGGCAATAGATTATCGTCCTATGCTCGACGGTGACTCGCGCCGCGAACTCTTATGGACCGGTCTCAAGAATTACGGGTTATACACCGGAAACATGTCCGATGCAGATGCCGCAACTTTTGCAGACCAGAACATCGAGGACTTTGCTTCAAAACCCTCGACCGGATGGACGGATTGGAAAGACCTGCTTTTCCGTAACGGTTCTCATCAGAACTACCAGCTGAGCGTATCTGGTGGCAATGACCGTACCAAGTTCTACACCTCAGTAGCTTATACCAATCAGGAAGGTATCATTTACAAACAAGGTCTGGAACGTTTCACTGGTAATGCAAACCTCACTCATAAGTTTGGAGACTTTGAGGTTCAAGTTACAAGCCAATTCTCAAAAGTAAGACAAAACAAAACCAATGAAGCGACCTCCTATGATGGGCCTGTGGCCAATTACGCATTCTTCCAGAGCCCCTCATCAACCCCTTATAATGAAGACGGCACATTAAACAATGGTTGCGGCGTATTTGGAGTCAATCCTTTGTATGAAAGAGAACACAGCTCCGACGTTTATACCCTGATGAAGGCATTCAATACAATCAAGTTGACCTATAATATTTGGGACAAGTTGAATTTAAGTGAAAAGATTGCTTATGATTACGCACAAGGTACCAATGATGTTCTTTGGGACAGACACTCAAACAACGGCGCTCCGGGTGGTGTCATGCAGCGTATTGTCAATCGTAATGACCAGCTGAATACACAAACCCAGCTCTCTTACATCAACTCTTTCGGTCTGCACAATATTGATGCCCTGCTTGGTTTTGAAACACAAGATACGGAATATGCTTTCAACTACATGGCAGGCCAAGACTATCCGGGTGATTTGTACGAATTGACAAATGCCGGTTCAACAAGTGCCGAGACCAACAGACAGAGCTATCGCATGACTTCGTTCCTCGGACGTGCCAATTATAACTACGCAGACAGATATTATCTCGGTCTCAGCTATCGTACCGACGGAAGTTCACGTCTGGCAAGAGAAAACCGTTGGGGAAGTTTCTGGTCGGTTTCTGGAGCATGGAGATTCATAGACGAAAGTTTCCTAAATCCCGTCAAGAGTGTATTGACAGATGGAAAGCTCCGTGTGTCATACGGTGTAAACGGAACGCAACCTTCAGACTATTACGCTTATATGAATCTTTATAAATATGGAATCATATACAATGGACAGTCAGGAATGTCAATCGTCGGAATTGCAAACCCGGACCTGAAATGGGAAAAGAACAAAACATGGAATATCGGTCTCGACCTTTCATTCATTGACCGTATCTCTGTAACATTCGACTACTATCAGCGTAAAACCAGCGACCTTATATACGACCTCCCCGTATCACAAGTTGGCGGATATTATGATGGCAATTATGGATATACCACTCCGCAAAACATCGGTTCACTGAAGAACTCCGGTTTTGAGTTGACCATTACATCAACCAATTTCAGAAACAAGGATTTCACGTGGACCACTTCTCTGAACATGGCACACAACAGCAACAAACTGACTAAATTGGATGGCCAGCAGAATGAAATCGTATCAGGACCGCTGATTCACCGTGTAGGCGAACCTTACTATTCATACTATGTTTATGAATACGCCGGAGTCGACGCTGAGACCGGTAAAGAAATGTTCTAATCTGAATGACGGAACAGAGAACGCCCGCAAGACTACTACAAATATCTCTGAAGCCAACAAAACTATTGTAGGCAAGCATCAGGCTAGTATAGAAGGCGGTCTTACCAACAACCTCAAATGGAAGTTTATCGACTTGGGCTTCACTTTCACTTATTCATTGGGTGGTGATGCTTTTGACTACTCCACTTGGCAGCACTCCAATGGCGGTTCATATCTATACGGTGGTGCCGTACCGACATACTATGACATCTCAAAGATGTGGACGGGCCCGGGCGACACGAATGCCACATTGCCTAAATTTGAATATGGAGCGCAGCTTCACTGTCTTCACGCTGGCTGATGCCTACTGATTATCTACGTCTGAAGAACCTCACATTAGGTGTAAGCATTCCGCAAAACTATATCAGCAAGCTTGGGCTCAGCAAAGCCAGAATCTACTTCTCTGGTTCCAACCTGCTTACATGGAAGTCTAAAGACTTATTTGTAGATCCGGAAATGCGTGTAGACGGACTATGCACATTTGAGACTCCGGCATTGAGAACATATACATTCGGAATAGAATTGAATTTCTAACTAATAAAGATACGAAAATGAAAATATTAAAGACATTATACACAGCAACGCTTTGCGCAGCTATGGCAGTCAGCACTTCATCATGCCTCAACAGTTGGCTGGATCAGTCACCCGCAGACGGAATAGATGCTGAAACCGCAATCAAGAACAGCGATGATTTGGCCAATGTGCGGACGGGACTTTATGCTGCCGTTAAAGGTAACAGTAGCCTGATTAATTATTATGGACGCCTCATGTTCGTATACGGTGACATGAGAGGGGAAGATATCCAATATGAATATAACGGTGGAAGTGGAAGAGCAAACTTCTACTATTATATGGAATATACAACTGCCGACAATTTCACCACCTCAACAGCCGTATGGCAGATGCCTTATGTAGTCATAGCACGCGCCAACCGTCTGATTCAGGCAGCAGAAAGTGGCAACCTGACCGACGCGGCAGAGGCAAAAGCCACTATTGACCAATATGATGCAGAAGCAAAAGTTCTGCGCGCCATGGCACTGTTTGACCTTACACGTATCTACGGTAAACCTTATACGGTAGATCAAGGCAGCTCACTCGGTGTGCCCATCGCTACCTCCCCGCTGGAATCGACAGAAAAGCCAAGCCGCAGCACGGTAGCCCAATGTTATGAGGCTATTGAAAAGGATTTGACAGATGCAATCAACTCAAATGCACTGCCCAAAACTAATGAAGTGGGTTATGTCAACCTTTGGGCTGCCAAAGCCTTGCAGGTACGTGTATATATGACAAAAGGCGAATGGAGCAAGGCTTTATCCGTAGCTGAAGACATCATATCAAACTCGTCTTACAAACTTTGGGAACCGTCAGAATATGTTGCTGCATGGAGCAAAAGTGATGCCAATCATTCAAAAGAAATCATGTTCGAGATTTCCATCAACAACAATACTGACTGGACAGACCGTGAAGGTATTGCCTAACTTATATGCAGACAAGGCTGGCGCTTCTCCCGGATATGGAGATGTAATTGTCACAAAAGACTTCTCTGACATGCTTACATCCGACCCGGCAGACATCCGTAACGACATATTATTGGCAGCGGCAGCAGGAGGATTTGACAAACGTAAAGTTTACATCAACAAAATGCCTGCTGTAAACGGAGATGTACGTTACTCCAATGTCCCATTGCTGCGTTTGTCAGAGGTTTACTTGTCAGCAGCAGAAGCAGCTTTCCAAGCCGGAGACAAGAACAAGGCTGCCAACTTGCTGAACGATATCATCTCCAACCGCACAACGGATGAAATGCAAACAAGTAACCAGCGGAAACATCACATTAGACCGCATATACATCGAACGCCGCAAGGAACTTGTAGGTGAAGGACAGCGCTACTTCGATGTTATGCGCCGAGGTGAAACCGTTACACGCTACACGGACGTTAATGACAGAGGATGGCACGACGTACTGAGCGAAGAAGCGCGTACATTCAACCGCGACTCCAAGAAAGCGCTCCCGTTGATTCCCGTCGGTGAAATCAATGCCAATCCGAACATAGAACAAAATCCAGGCTATTAATCAATAGTAGCCTAAAGAAACTTGGGAATTCTCCCAATGTGTTTTTATAAATAAAGTGTTTAGAGGAGGTGTGCCAGTGATGGTATGCCTCCTTCTTTCAATATATCCACCAATATAGGTTTCACTCCGCTGACAAAACACTCAACGGCAATAACCATCAGGATAAGTCCCATTAGGCGCATCATCACATTGTTTCCCGTCTCACCCAAAATTTTGACCAACCGCGTGGAAGCACGCAATATGAAAAAGGTAATCAGATAAATAAAGGCAATCATTCCTATAAGAACTCCTTTCATCTGAATGGTGTGGGCATCCTGCATCAGCACAATGGCATTGGCTATGGCACCAGGACCACAAAGCATCGGAATTCCAAGAGGAGTAATGGAAATATCATCGGCATAAGTCTTGATTTCCTCGTCTTTCAGCTTCATTGGGGTATAACGGGCTTGCAGCATATCGAAGCCAATCTTAAAGATAATAACTCCACCGGCAATACGGAAACCATTGGTAGAGATACCGAAGAACTTAAAGAGGAACTGTCCCGCAAACGTAAAAACCATAATCGTAATAAAGGCAACCAAAGTGGCGCGCGATACTACCGACTGCCGTTCACGGTCTGTCATTCCATGCGTCATGGTCAAAAACACCGGCATGGTGCCGAGAGGGTTTGTCAACGTAAAGAAGGAGGTAAAACAAAGTAAAGCGAAAGGTAAGATTGTGTCCATAGCTGTATAATATACGTTTCTGCAGACAAAAGTACAACTAAAAATTTCAATGTCACAAAATCTGCATCAATTCTTTCAGATTACTGATATGATAAGTCGGTTGGAAAGGCAGTTCTTCCTTCCCTGTTACATTATAAAACACTTGGTGCATGCCCACTCCTTTGGCTCCTGCCACATCATTCTCCCAACTATCGCCTATCATCAAAGAATCACGCACTTCGGATTGTGTGGCAGAAAGTGCAAAATGAAAGATTTCGGGCCAGGGCTTCAAGACACCGATGTCATCAGAGAGAACAATCTTCTTAAAAAAGCGGTCGATACCCGCCGAACGCATCTTATGACATTGCAGTTCTTGGAAACCATTGGAAAGGATATAGAGGTTATATTCCCCGCCAAATATTCCAGCACCTCATAAGCATGCGGCATCAGCCGATTTTTTGTGGGAATGACCGAAAAGAAATCATCAGAAAAAGCCTCAGCCAAAGCAACATCCCTCGCCCCTACTGCCTCCAGAGGATATAGGAAACGCTGGCGGTTCAACTCTTCCTTACTGACCTGCCCTCTACCGTATTCTTCCCACAGCTCTGTATTACGATGCTGATAAAGAGTATAGAAATGCAGGAAAGAGCGAAAGAAACGACCATAGTCATACTTGTGATACATTTCTTCGAATGTATCACGTGCATTAAGGGAAAATGCCCAAAGCGTATCGTCCAGATCAAAAAAGAGGTTTTTATATTGAGATGCCATTACTTAAAGGAAAGGTATATATAAAAATAGACGCAGATTATCAATTCCAATAACCTGCGTCCGTTCTGTATCAATCTTATAACAGTGTTATTTTACTTGGATTACCAAATACTTGGACACACTCCAGAAGTCTTTCGGATTTGTAATCTTCAAAGTCAGCTGTCCTTTATCATCTTTCTCCAACGCATAAGAGCCAGCAGGATGAGTGGTCAAGATATCAGCATCTTTGGAGTATAGTTTAATCTCTTTTGTCGTACGGATATCCACTTGTGTAAAGTAGTCCTTGTTGATATCAGAATCTTTCAGCACCTGGCCTTTTTTTGAAAAGCCCGGTATTTGTCAATATCTTCTGGTCTTTCAGCTCCTTCTTTGTGCCAAACACAAACCAAGCTGTGTTAAGTGCCTTATCTTGCTCGGCAACGGTTTTGGCCTTCGCCTCATTTTCGGCAGTCAATTCCTCCTTCTCACTAGACAAGCCGGTCACGGCAGCATCCAGTTCCTGGATACGGATATTCTTGGAAGCCAGCTCAGCCTGCAATTCTTCAATACGCTGGGTCTTTGCCACCAACTCCTGAGTCAAAGATTCTACAGCTCTCTTCAACTGAACAGAGTTGTTTTTGCTGTTCTTCAACATAGATTGCAGTTTGGCAATCTGCTCCTTGTTCTCTTCCATCTGTTTACGGATAAATTCAATGTCCGACGCAATCTGCTGCTTGGCATTCAAAGAGCCTTCTGCCACAGCGCCACGTTGCAAATCCACACGGCTCTCCGCCGCATTAATCTGGCGGAATCCCTCTGAAATATCATTGAAAGTACCCATCATCTCATCCAATTCAGCATTACGCTGAGTC
>ENA-OPYP01000019-OPYP01000019.1-human-gut-metagenome-genome-assembly--contig:-NODE-19-length-14375-cov-0.681990_pt1 | contig 14375 bp, 19 predicted proteins | sample MGYA00242638_ERZ504484 | MGnify/ENA primary metagenome ERZ504484 (study PRJEB26092, sample SAMD00036300) | human gut metagenome | host: Homo sapiens | study: EMG produced TPA metagenomics assembly of... | reverse complement strand
CTTCCGTATAGTGATAGGTATAGTCTCCTCCCAGTACCCCTTTGGCAGCCATGGTATGTGTAAGCGAAAAGACCGGAGCATCCAGCGAAACGGGGAAACGGTTCCATTGGGTCTGGAAGAATTTCTCGTTGGGAGCATAGCGCAGCTTCAATTCCAGTTCACTGGTCGAAATACTTTTTACATACGTATTATGGTCGTCCTGCTTGACGAAAGGAATCAGATGGGATGATTCATCTTTACGCAGACGCGTCGTCATCTGTACGGAAAAACCGGAATGGAACTCATTGGTATAGGTCAGTTCCGCCTTCCGCTGATAACCGATACGGTCATCCTTCTGACGTTTCAAAGCAAGAAAAACATTGTCCTGACTGGTATAAAGATAGTGTTGTCCATATTGATTGACATCTGACAAGTAACGGAGCTTCAACGAATGTATAGGAAATTCATTGGCATATTCCTTCTTCTTATGAAAAGAATATTCCAGTTCGGCAAGTCCTTTTACACGATGGTCGCGAAAACCGTATGCCATATACCCCCCTACCGAACAGATGCGGATTGAGCCATGCCGTCGTCATACCGCCGGCACGCAAGCGCACCCCTTCCAGTGTATTTCCGCTGATGGTGGTATTCATCATACCGATATAGAACAAAGGTTCTTTTTCCTTCGGAGCGGGAATATACCCCGTGAACAGCACCTTCAACACTTTCTCCGTCCAGAAATAAACGGGATAGCTGCGCAACTGGGCCATCATCTTGTCCACCGAAGTTTCTTTCTTGCTGACTTCCACCTGGCGGTTGGCATCCCAATATGCTTCCGAATAGCCGGAAGCCGATGTCTCTTCAATCACCTTTTCCGGTTTTCGGAAAGCCTGCAGAGCCTTGTCATCCGGTTCATACTGATAATTTCTGTAATACACATCCCGCTTGGCATAAATACCGTCACTATTGTCCACCAACTTGAACTCCGTAGTGATACTCTCATTGAGCAACTGCCTCGTACCGTCCTCCGCGCGGTCAAAATTCTGTTCAATCTTCATGTAGTCCACAAAGTTCAGATTTATTTTCTGAGGAAAGTTCATGACGGTACGCTTTACAAAATAGGTACTGTCCAGCATGACGTATAAATGTCCCGTAAAACCGAACGACTCGGAGTTGAAAGGGACAAATGTCAAGTCAACACAAGGCTTTCCGGCAACGGTAAGCGTATCCATCAGATAATATTTGTAGAAAGACGGCCCAAGGGAGGAAAGCGGACTGACAAATCTTATTGGTGAACAAGGTGATGTTGTTCTCATAAAGGTCTACATCGGTCATGGTGACACTGATAGCCTGCTCCATACCCTGCTGGGAAAGCATTTCGTCCACTCCTGCCTGCCTGCGGGCGGTGACCCACTGTTTCCGGCTATGCGGAGACTTGCGGTAATAGTCTGTGGCAAGCAACTCACGGTTGGAGATGGCCAGTACCGGCCTGCCGGTAACGGCAGAGGTATCGACATAATCCGTCAGAAACTTGAACTTACGGTAAAGCCACTTCTGTTGCTTCAAGCTGTCGAAGTTATTGATGGCAAAAGTCATCTTTTCATAGCGGTCACGTTTCCAGAAGTCGCGTTCGTCGGGCGAGTAGTCATCCCGATGCTCTATCATCTTGCGTACAAACTCCACTGCGGGATTATCCTTTTTCTTATACCGTTCACGTTTCGGCTTCACCACCACCTCATCCAGTGCATAAGTGGCTGGCGAAAGGGCAATATTGAACTTAGAAGACTTTGCAGGATGAATCAGCCGGACATATTCATTATATCCCACGGCCGAAATGACCAGCGTGGCCTCCGGGCGATAGGTCTTGAAGGAAAAACGGCCGTTATTGTCCGTCATCCCTCCCTCCGTAGTTCCTTTCAGATAAACTGACGTATAAGGCAACGGCTCCTTCGTCAACGAATCGGTGACAACGCCTTGCACCATATATTGTGCTCTCAATGGAAGAGTAACCAGCTGGATAAGCAGAAATACCCTAAAAAAACAACTTCATACCTTGTTTTACCTAATTTGGATGGCAAAGGTACGGAAGAAAACTTTTTTCTTAAAAGTTCGGTTTTACGGAATAAAATGTTCTAAAAAACTCCTTTTGTACAAAACACTTCCCGTTAAAAGCCGTTGTATAGCGAAACGACGCTCCAGAAAGCATCGGAACAACCAATATATAACCTAAACAACTTGATTATGGAATGGATTTTCAACCAGCTCAGGGAACGCCCCGAACTTGCCATTTTCCTCACTATATTCCTGGGATTCTGGCTGGGGAAACTGCGTATCGGTAAGTTTACGCTGGGCACAGTGACCAGTGTACTGCTTGTAGGCGTACTGGTAGGGCAACTGAATATAGCCGTACCGGGTCCGATAAAGTCGGTATTTTTTTCTGCTTTTCCTTTTTGCCGTGGGCTATAAAGTGGGTCCCCAGTTCTTCCGCGGACTGAAAAAGGACGGATTGCCCCCAAGTGGGCTTTGCCGTACTGATGTGTGTATCCGTACTGTTAGTGACCTGGCTGCTGGCCCTGATGATGGGCTACAATGCCGGTGAAGCTGCCGGACTGCTGGCCGGTTCGCAAACCATCTCCGCCGTCATCGGAGTGGCAGAAGACACCATGGCCAATATGGGACTGGACGAGGCCCAACGACAAAGTTACGTCAACATCATTCCCGTATCCTACGCCGTCACCTACATTTTCGGTACGGCAGGCTCGGCATGGGTCCTATCATCCATCGGTCCCAAGATGCTGGGCGGGCTGGAAAAGGTGAAAGCCGCCTGCAAGGAGCTGGAGGCGAAGATGGGCAGCTCTCTGGCTGACGAACCGGGATTCATGCCGGCGGCACGCCCCGTCACTTTCCGTGCCTACCGGGTCGAAAACGAGTGGTTCAAGAATGGAAAGCGGGTGATTGACCTGGAAGTCTACTTCCGGCAGCACGACAAACGTCTATTTGTGGAACGCCTCCGCAAATCCGGAGTTGTGGTGGAAGTCAGCATGAACATACAGATAGAGCCGGGAGACGAAGTAGTGCTAAGCGGACGCCGCGAATACATCATAGGCGAAGAAAGCTGGATAGGGCCGGAAGTACAAGATGCCCAGCTCCTGGATTTTCCTGCCGAAAAGTTACCGGTTACAATCACACGCAAGACGGTTGCCGGCAAGACGGTTGCAGTTATCCGAAGGGAAAAGTTCATGCACGGTGTCAGTATCCGGAGTATCAAGCGCGCCGGAATATCCATTCCCGTGCTGGCACAAACGGTAGTAGATGCCGGCGACGTCATCGAAGTGGTAGGTACCAGGCAGGAAGTGGAAGCAGCAGCCAAACGTCTGGGTATATAGACGCCCTACCAACCAGACGGATATGATATTCGTAGGCCTTGGTATCCTTGTCGGAGGTTTGTTCGGAGCACTTTCCGTCCATATCGGCGGCATCCCCATCAGCTTGAGCACAAGCGGCGGCGCATTGATTGCCGGCTTGTTCTTCGGCTGGCTCCGCAGTAAGCACCCCACCTTCGGGCGCATTCCCGAACCTTCGCAATGGGTGTTGAACAATGTCGGTCTGAACATGTTCATCGCGGTAGTGGGCATTTCGGCAGGTCCCAGTTTCGTGCAGGGCTTCCACGACGTAGGTATCAGCCTGTTCCTGGTGGGAGCAGCCGCCACCACCCTGCCGCTGATTATCGGCTTGCTGCTGGCAAGGTATGTTTTCAAGTTCCATCCGGCACTGGCTTTGGGCGTCTGCGCGGGGGCACGTACCACTACGGCCGCTTTAGGCGCGGTGCAGGATGCCGTTGAGAGTGAGACACCTGCTCTGGGATACACCGTGACCTATGCCGTGGGCAATACCTTATTAATAATATGGGGTGTAGTCATCGTTTTGCTAATATAAGACGATTCTGTACCAATGCTTACTAATCCAGAGCATTCAAAGAATTATTGCCGGAAATGCAAGCGACTATATACCCATTCACTAATAGCTATTCGTCCGACAGCTGTCGGACGATAATTCAACAGTTGTCGGACGATGATTCAACAACTGTCGGACGAAAAGGAAACATATATCGGACGATTAATTTCAAGCAAGGAAAGAAATAGTATGCCACATGAACAAAGATTATTCACCGAATGACTGAAAACAATAAATAACGAACCTAAACTTGAGCTTATGGATACAAAACTTTTAGAAAAGAAAATGGAATCTATCAGTCCTTTCGAACTGAAGAACCGCCTAATAGACATGGCAGACGAGAGTCTGAAGAAAACCGCCCGTACCATGCTGAACGCAGGGCGCGGCAACCCCAACTGGATTGCAACCGCTCCACGCGAAGCCTTCTTCCTATTGGGAAGCTTCGGCCTGGAAGAGTGCCGCCGCATCATGGATTTGCCCGAGGGAATTGCAGGCATCCCCGAAAAAAAAGGCATTGCCTCTCGCTTCGAAGCCTTCCTGAAAAAGAACAATAACGTACCGGGCGTCAAATTGCTGGAACAAACCTACAACTACCTGCTGATGCAGCATGCCGCCGACCCCGACAGCCTTGTACACGAATGGGCCGAAAGCATTGTAGGCGACCAGTATCCCGTGCCGACCGCATCCTTCATTTTACAGAAATCCTTGTGCAAGATTACCTTTCGCAAGAGATGTGCGACAACCGTCCTCCCCGGGGTGCCTATGACCTGTTTGCCACCGAAGGTGGAACAGCCGCCATGTGCTACATCTTCGACTCCCTGCAGGAAAACTTCCTGCTGAACAAAGGGGACGGCATCGTCCTCATGGTTCCTGCCTTTACCCCCTATATTGAAATCCCACAACTCAGCCGCTACCAGTTTCGAGTGACCAAAATACATGCCAACCGCATGAATAACGAAGGGATGCACCTCTGGCAGTACAGCGACGAAGACATAGACCGCTTGAAAAGCCCTAAAATCAAGGCCCTCTTTGTCACATCCAACAGAATCCGCCCAGCTACACACTCAGTCCGGATACAATGGCGCGCATCGTGAGCATCGTCAGGAATGACAACCCTAATCTGATGATTATTACAGACGACGTATACGGTACATTCAGTCCACACTTCCGTTCGTTCATGGCAGAAATTCCCTACAATACGCTTTGCGTCTATTCATTCTCCAAATACTTCGGTGCCACCGGATGGCGCAATGCGGTCATTGCCCTGCACGAATTCAACCTGTTCGACAAGCTGATAGCCAAACTGCCGAAAGAGAAACGGGAGATTCTGCACCACCGCTACTCCACCCTCACTCTGGAACCTGAAAAACTGAAGTTTATCGACCGTATGGTTGCCGACAGCCGTCAGGTGGCACTGAACCATACCGCCGGACTGTCATTGCCACAACAGATGCAGATGGGCCTTTTCGCCGCCTTTGCCCTGCTGGACAAGGAAAACAAATACAAGCAAAAGATGCAGGAGATTATCCGCCGCCGATTGCATGCCCTTTGGGAGAATACCGGTTTCACGCTGACGGAAGACCCGTTGCGCGTAGGTTATTATACAGAAATCGACATGCTGGTTTGGGCAAAGAAGTTCTATGGGGACGACTTTGTAGAATATCTGAAACGTACCTACAGCCCGCTGAACGTAGTCTTCCGCCTTGCCAAAGAAACCTCTCTGGTGCTGCTGAACGGCGGTGGTTTTGACGGCCCCGAATGGAGCGTACGCGCCTCACTCGCCAATCTGGACGAGAAAGACTATGCAACCATCGGCCAAGGCATCAAAAAGATACTGGAGGAGTATGCAAAAGAATTCTTTAAAAATGGAAAGGCGAAAAGGTAAAAATTGAAAATTGAAAGGTGAAAGGTAAAACTTTCAAATTTTAATTAAATAGTATACGGAAGCGGGTCAATCCATCGCTGTAGGTACGCAGGGAGAACGTGCAACCATGACGGCTCAAAACTTCCCGGATAAACACCAGGCCAATTCCCTGCCCGTTCGGCTTGGTGGAAAAGAAGGGGCTGAAGAGTTTAGCTTCGGTCTCTTTACTTATCCCCGGACCATTGTCAACGACTTCGACAGAAGCGGGGGGCAGTGGTCCTTACTATTATCTCACCTTGCTGTCCGTTTTCTCCGGCGTCCCCCTCTATACTTTCGGCGGCATTCTTGATGATATTCACAAGCACCTGCTCAAAAAGAGAAGCATCCATACGCACCATTCCCACCTCCGGGTCGCATTCCAGACGTAGCTCTATATTGCGGTCATTGCACATTCCTTCCATGAAACGCTTGCACATGGACACCAACTCATTCAGTTGGACGGGTGCCAGGGTAGGTTCAGGTATCTTTACCACATCTGCAAAACGGGTAATGAAACGGCTCATCGAGAAACAACGCTCCGTACAGACGCGCATCACGTCGCAGATGTCCTCCATATCATCTTCTGTAGAAAGTGCCTGCTCCACTGTATCGAGTGTGGAAGTGATGCCCGCAGTGGTATTGTTCACTTCATGAGCTATCATGCGGATTACCTTTTCATAGGCACGCTTCTCGGCACGCATCACTTCTTCCGTCATACGCTCTATCAAGAAAAAAGGATGTTTGAACCCTCTGTCAATAAAAGAAGAATGGGTGCATTTATAAATATTCGCATCATTGAGACGGACCACCGCCGTCTCGTCTTTGGGAATAGACGAAAGTTCGGCAGCCAACGGGGAGTCCATCTGGTCCAGCCGTTTTGTCATCGCCTCCTCCATACGGACACCGAGCATCTTTACCGCCATCGGATTCAGTTGCGACACTTCATCGTCCATTGTCAGGATAATAACCCCCATTGGAGATGCCTGAATCAACAAATCCAAGAAGTGATTCTGCTCGCGCATGCGCAACCGTTCATTCTTGAGCTGCTCCATCATTCGGTTAAAGATATTCACAATGCGGTCTGCCTCGTACTGCCCTACCCGGCTGAGACGGCTACTGAAATCCTGCTCGCGCAGCAACTCCATACCGCTGCCGATGGTATTCATCGGCTTCACTATCTTATTATAGAATACTATCAGATAGATAAGGATAAACCCGATGAGCCCCTCCAATACGTACAGATACAAAGAAGGCTTCCCACTCAGCAGATATACCAGCATTCCACCCAGACCGAGCAGAAAAAGGACAAGTATGAAGAAAAAGAATTTTATGCGCACGGGACTTGAATATTATATTTTTCCAAACGTCTGTAAAGCGCAGCGCGGCTGATGCCTAATGACACTGCCACTTGACTGAGATTCCCTTTATGCTGTTCCAACGCCTGCAAGATAGTCTGCCGCTCTATTTCATCCAAGGTCATACCTGCAAAAGAAGTACCTTCGGCAGCTTTGGCCGGTTCGTCGTGACGCAGATATTGGGCATCGAAATCCGTGGCATCCAGCACCGGCTTGCCGCTGACCAGAATGGTACGCTCCACCAGATTCTTCAACTCACGAATGTTGCCCGGATAAGGCAGGCGGGAAAGGAAATTCAGAGCGTCGGCCGAGAAATCCGTACGCGGCAAGCCGTTCACCTCTGCCTGACGGTCGGCAAAATGACGTGCCAGCAAAGGTATATCCTCACGGCGCTCCCGCAAGGAGGGCAGTTTTACGGTAATCAGGTTGATACGGTAAAAAAGGTCTTCACGGAAAGTACGTTCGGACACCATCTTGCGGAGGTCTGCATTAGTGGCGGAAACGACGCGCACATCGACTTTGCGGGGACGGCTATCGCCCAGCACTTCGAATGTCTGGTCCTGAAGCACGCGCAGCAGTTTCACCTGGCAGGAAGGGTCGAGGTCACCAATCTCGTCGAGGAAGATGGTACCTTTGTTTGCCATTTCAAAACGCCCTATACGGTCGGCACTGGCATCGGTAAACGCCCCTTTCTTATGGCCGAACATCTCGCTCTCGAACAAGCTCTGCGAGATGCCACCAAGGTTCACCTTGACAAAGGGCTGCTTCACGCGTTGGCTGTTGATATGGATGGCTTCGGCAATCAGCTCCTTGCCCGTTCCGCTTTCGCCCGTAATCAGCACCGAAGCATTGGTACGGGCTATGCGAGCCACTGTGTTCAGCACTTCCATCAGCCCTTTGGACTTACCTATAATATGGCTGCGATTCAATGCGGTAGTCTGCTCTTCCGGCACCTCTTTCGGGGCGGCCGTAAGTTCAAGGGCCGTCTCGATGCGCTGCAAAAGAGCAGCATTGTTCCAAGGCTTGGTTATGAAATCGAATGCGCCGGCCTGCATACCCTGCACGGCAAGCTGGATACTTCCCCCATGCCGTCATCAAAATAACGGGCACATCGGGACGGAACACCTTTACCTGCTTCAATAAGGTAAGTCCCTCTTCTCCGGTAGTGGAAAGAGTGAAGTTCATATCCATCAAAATCAAGGCGGGAGCTTCGGCCCTAACTATATCCATAGCTTCGCGAGGGCCCGGAGCCGTTTTTCACCTCATATCCGGCACGCTTCAGCATAAAGCTGAGGGAAGAGCGCACAGCACTATCGTCGTCTATTATCAGTATCATAAAAATTGTAGTTTGTTTCCCGCAAAAATAAGTAAAAAAGCAGAGTTATGAATGATAAGTTATAAGTTATTTACCTATAATATCGCATATACGGTACTTTTACCGGCAAATAATTCATAACTTATCACTTGCAACCCGTCGACTTATCCTCTTACCACCTCTTCAAAATCAGCTTCCAATTCCGTATCGCGTTCAAAATCCCAAAGGGTCAAGCTGCGGAGCTGATAGAAGTAATACCAATAGTAGTACAGCTCTGAAATATGCTTTTGACGGGCTTCGTCTTTAGAGTTCTGTGCATCGTTCAGGTCCAGGGTGCTGATTTTACCTATCATAAAGGTCTCTACACTGGTCTTGTAACGCTTCTCAGCAATGACATCCGCCTCTTCGGCTATGTCCAGCTGTTGCGCCTGGTTGTTGAAGTTAGCCACCAGCAAAAAGATGTCCTGATTAAAGTCCATCTGTTTCCTGACGGATTCTGGACAAGACCACTTCACGGTTGCTCTTTGCCACCCTTACCTTGCCGCGGCGCTTGCCCCAGTCAAGGATAGGAATCTTGACGCCTACCTGCACAATCTGATTATCAAGCAAGTCCCGGTAGGCTGAAGAGAATTCATGGTTCTGCCCCGTATAGCCCACACTGGCAAAGAGGTCGATGCTGCGCAAGTTTCCGCGTGCCGTTGCCACTTCATAATCAGCTTCGAGCTGGCGGCGGCGAATGTTCTGTGCAAAGGAGTTGCGTTCCAGTGCCTTGTTCAGCACACGGTCATACTCCATCTTTATATCGGGAACAGTGGCGGGCAACACCGGATTCAGGCTTTCCTGCTCGGACACCCCGAGGAAAGAACGGAGCTGGAACATTTTTGCATTCAGGTTGCTCTCTGCCTCAGTCACGTCGGCCTTGCCCTGCAATGAATTCAGTTTAAGCTGCAACAAATCATTCTCGGATATCTGTCCCATTTTACGTTTGGCTATGGCCACTTCATAAAGGCGGTCGGCATTCGTCTTGTTCTGCATGGCGGTAGCGAGCGATTCTTTGGCCAGCAGCAACTCAAAGAAATAAGTGATGGTTTTCATCGTCACCTCTTCCGTAGCTGAAATGAACTCGGCCTTTGCCTCAGCATAGCGTACGGGCTCTATACGGCGGTTCCACTTCAAGGTATTCACTCCGAAGACCGGCTGCGTCAACTCCAGGCTCACGGGGACTGACATGAACTGCTTCGCTCCTCCGGAACCCAGTTGTTTGAGATAATCCAGCGAAGAAGTCAGTGACAGCTTACCCCCCGTAAACCAAATGTTCTGGTCTACCGAAAGCTGGCCGGACAGCCCCAGTGTATTGTTGCGGACAAAGCTATAGGAGCCGTCGGAATTCTGGTAGGTACTGTAGGACTTGTTATAGTTGGGTAGTGTACCGGTGAAATTCACTTCCGGCAACAAGTCCGCACGGAATGTACGGTATTCCCAATACGCGGTTTTCAATTCATTCAATGCCACAGCAGCATCCACAGACTGCGTACGGGCCAGTACAATGGCCCCCCGACAGCGTAATATTGCGTTCATGTCCCAAAGTATCATTCTGCGCCATGGTTGCCAACGGCATCAAAAAACAAACTGCAAGTAAAATATTCTTTTTCATGTTCAATCTTTAAAATTGTCGCAAACAGAAAAGCAAAGAGTGTGCCAAGTGGCCGGGAAGATTTCATAGAGGGGTAAGTGTTCATTTTCGGACAGTGGGGATGTCCGTTAGCGGACGATATCAGGAAAACAACCGGTCTCTATCTAAAGTCTGAAAAAATCCTTCTAAAGTTCAATTATCCATGAATTAATTGATGAAAAATTTCTTTATTAAGGAAGAATTCTCTTTCTTTGTGCTGCTTTATACCTTTATTAAAAAGGATACAATACTAACATTAATTTATATAGTTATGAAGATTTCACACATTGAGCATCTGGGCATTGCCGTTAAGAGCATTGAAGAAGCCCTTCCGTACTACGAAAACGTTTTAGGTTTGAAATGCTACAACATCGAAACCGTGGAAGATCAGAAAGTTAGAACCGCTTTCCTGAAAGTGGGCGATGTAAAGATCGAATTGTTGGAACCTACTTCTCCCGAAAGCACAATTGCCAAGTTCATCGAAAAGAACAACGGTAACGGTGGCATGCATCATCTCGCATTCGCCGTTGAAGACGGAGTGGCCGGTGCGCTTGCCGAAGTCGAAGAAAAAGGTATCCGCCTTATAGACAAAGCTCCCCGCAAAGGTGCAGAAGGTCTGAACATTGCATTCCTGCATCCGAAGTCAACCCTCGGCGTTCTGACTGAACTTTGCGAAAAACCGGAATAAGCACGACCATAAATCGTCCAACCATAAATTGTATAAACATTAAAGAATATAAATTCATGAGTAATCAACTTGAAAAGATTAAAGAGCTTATAGACCGCCGCGCTGCAGCACGTCTCGGTGGTGGTGAAAAAGCGATTGCAAAGCAACACGAGAAGGGTAAATATACAGCTCGCGAGCGCATAGCCATGCTTCTCGACGAAGGCAGTTTCGAAGAAATGGACATGTTCGTAGAACATAGATGCACCAACTTCGGCATGGAAAAGAAACACTACCCCGGTGACGGTGTAGTAACCGGTTGCGGTACAATCGAAGGCCGTCTGGTTATATCTTCGCACAGGACTTCACAGTTTCTGCCGGTTCACTGTCCGAAACCATGTCTCTGAAAATCTGTAAGATTATGGACCAAGCCATGAAAATGGGTGCTCCGTGTATCGGTATCAACGACTCGGGCGGTGCACGTATTCAGGAAGGTATCAATGCCTTGGCTGGCTACGCTGAAATCTTCCAACGTAACATCCTTGCTTCCGGTGTCATCCCGCAGATTTCCGGTATTTTCGGTCCTTGTGCCGGTGGTGCCGTTTACTCTCCTGCATTGACTGACTTTACGCTGATGATGGAAGGTACATCCTACATGTTCCTTACCGGTCCGAAGGTAGTAAAGACTGTAACCGGAGAAGACGTAAGCCAGGAAAACCTGGGTGGCGCGAGCGTTCACTCCACCAAATCAGGTGTTACTCATTTCACTGCACAGACTGAAGAAGAAGGCTTGGCTCTTATCCGCAAACTGTTGAGCTACATTCCACAGAACAATCTGGAAGAAGCTCCTTATGTAGACTGCACAGACCCTATCGACCGTCTGGAAGATTCTTTGAACGATATTATCCCCGACAGCCCTACTAAACCGTATGACATGTACGAAGTGATCGGCGCTATTGTGGACAACGGTGAATTCCTTGAAATCCAGAAAGATTATGCAAAGAATATCATCATCGGTTTCGCCCGCTTCAACGGACAATCGGTAGGTATCGTTGCTAATCAGCCTAAGTATCTGGCTGGTGTGCTCGACAGCAATGCATCTCGTAAAGGCGCACGTTTCGTTCGTTTCTGCGATGCATTCAATATTCCTATCGTATCGTTGGTAGACGTACCGGGATTCCTTCCGGGAACCGGCCAGGAGTACAACGGCGTCATCCTGCACGGTGCCAAACTGCTGTATGCATACGGTGAAGCTACTGTACCCAAGGTTACCATCACACTGCGTAAATCCTACGGTGGTTCGCACATCGTGATGAGCTGTAAGCAGCTGCGTGGCGACATGAATTATGCTTGGCCTACTGCTGAAATCGCTGTAATGGGTGGTGCAGGTGCCGTAGAAGTATTATATGCCCGCGAAGCCAAAGAGCAGGAAAATCCGGCTCAATTCCTGGCTGAAAAAGAGGCTGAATACACCAAGTTGTTTGCCAATCCTTATAATGCAGCTAAATATGGCTACATTGATGATGTTATCGAACCGCGTAACACACGTTTCCGCATCATTCGTGCCCTGCAACAGTTGCAAACCAAGAAATTGACTAACCCGGCTAAGAAGCATGGTAATATTCCCTTGTAATCAAGCTTTTCACACTAAAACAAGAACGATTATGAATAAAACAAAAATCGGAATATTCCTTTCATTGATGCTGGTGTTAGGCTTTTGCTCTTCTTGCAAAGAACAGAAATCGAACAACAAACTGCTGCTGAATGAAGTGCTGGTCAACAACGAAAGCAACTATCAGGATGACTACGGTGTGCACAGCGCATGGATTGAAATATTCAACAGATCATACGGCAGCGCCGACCTTGCAGGTTGCTATCTGAAATTCAGCAGCCAGCCGGGTGATACTGCCAGTTATTTCATTCCCAAAGGTGACGTTCTGACACTCATAAAACCACGTCAGCATGCACTTTTCTGGCTGATGGAGAACCAAGACGCGGTACATTTCATACGAACTTCAAACTGGATGCCACAAATGCCAACTGGATTGGGTTGTATGATTCCGGCAAGAAATTGCTTGATCAAGTCATAGTGCCTGCCGGTACTTTAAAAGCCAACCAATCCTATGCCCGTGTCAGTGATGCAGCCGACCAATGGGAAGTAAAGGGTGGAAGCGAAGATAAATATGTCACTCCGAGTACCAACAACAAGACTATCGACAGCAATGCCAAAATGGAAAAATTCGAAGAGCATGACAGCGTAGGTATCGGTATGGCTATTTCTGCCATGAGCGTTGTATTCTGCGGGCTGATATTACTCTACATCTCCTTCAAGATTATAGGTAAAATATCAGTTAACCTCAGCAAACGCAATGCCATGAAAGCTAAAGGTATTACTGATAAACAAGAAGCAAAAGAGAAACAACTGGGGCAGGCTCCGGGAGAAGTTTTTGCTGCCATTTCAATGGCCATGCACGAATTCCAAAGCGATGTACACGATGTGGAAGACACGATACTTACCATTACCCGTGTAAAACGCAGTTACTCACCGTGGAGTTCAAAGATTTATACGTTGCGTGAGACTCCTCACAAAAAGTAAGTCACCCATAATAAAATAAAACGATGAAAGAATATAAATATAAAATTAACGGTAACGTATATAAAGTTGCCATTGGAGATATTGAAGACAACATCGCTCATGTAGAAGTGAACGGTACTCCCTACAAAGTTGAAATGGAAAAAGCACCGAAGGTAGTCGTTAAACCGGTAGCACGTCCGGCAGCCACATCCGCTCCTGCTGCTCCTGCTACTCCGGTAGTAAAACCGGCCGCTGCTTCTACCGGCAAGTCAGGTGTAAAATCTCCGCTTCCCGGTGTAATCCTCGATATCAAAGTAAATGTCGGCGATACAGTAAAGAAGGGACAAGTTATCATCATTTTGGAAGCCATGAAGATGGAAAACAATATCAATGCTGATAAAGACGGTAAGATTACAGCCATCAATGTAAACAAAGGGGACTCTGTTCTCGAAGGTACTGACCTCGTAATTATTGAATAATATGGGAGAATTTATCACATTTTTAGGAAACAACCTTGCCGACTTCTGGACTTATACAGGTTTTGCCAATGCAACGGTAGGACATGTGGTAATGCTTCTGGTAGGTTTGTTTTTCATATACTTGGCTGTAGCCAAGGAATTTGAGCCGATGCTATTAATTCCTATCGGTTTCGGTATGCTGATTGGTAATATACCTTTCAATATGGAAGCCGGATTGAAAGTCGGTATCTATGAAGAAGGTTCCGTACTTAATATTCTGTACCAGGGAGTAACCTCCGGTTGGTACCCGCCACTCATATTCCTGGGTATCGGTGCCATGACGGATTTCTCTGCTTTGATATCGACCCCAAATTAATGTTGGTTGGTGCAGCAGCCCAATTCGGTATATTCGGTGCTTATATGATTGCCCTTGCCATAGGATTTGACCCGATGCAGGCTGGTGCAATCGGTATCATTGGGTGGTGCCGATGTCCGACTGC
>ENA-OPYP01000018-OPYP01000018.1-human-gut-metagenome-genome-assembly--contig:-NODE-18-length-14544-cov-0.674343_pt1 | contig 14544 bp, 19 predicted proteins | sample MGYA00242638_ERZ504484 | MGnify/ENA primary metagenome ERZ504484 (study PRJEB26092, sample SAMD00036300) | human gut metagenome | host: Homo sapiens | study: EMG produced TPA metagenomics assembly of... | reverse complement strand
ACTATTATAATCAACTTAAGTATTAACCAACTAAGAAGAAACAAATGAAAAAATTATCATTATCTTTGCAAGCATGTTCTTCATGTTTGCATGTACACAAGAAAAAGACAGTCTTCTTTCTGAAAATGAGAAAGCTACTGCCCAAATACCAGAGTTGACCACAGCCGAAGCACAAATGAAATTTGCCAAGCTATTGTCTCAAGCAGCTTCCAACAGTGTTGAAGTGCGCAAATTCTTGAAGAATGAAGCAACGAAGCAATTCGACAACGACTATGATGTATTCTATCCGATGGTAAAAAAACAAAATTGTTACTGACGGCAAGAGTTTCAAAGATATTCTACTCTCTTACTGCAAAACCCCGAATGAGCTAACAGAGATTGAACAGTCTCAGTTGCTCCTAAATATCCTGATTCCGGACTTGACACTCTTTTGGGATTTCAATGCTAAGAAATGGGATGTAAACGACAAGGAAGTCGTAGTATTGTGCCGCGATGACGAAAGAGACACCATGTATGAAAACGGAGAAAACATCGGGCAAATGACAAAAGGAGATGTTCCCGGTTTTCCCTGCTTAGTTATAAAAAAACAATGAGCGTTTAAAAGTGAAAAACATCAATACCCGCTCTGGAGAAGCTACCTATGAATTTATAAGCGATGCATTCAATGGAAGCAAGCGGATTGAACGCCCTACAACAAGGCACTCGGAGTATGATATAGCAGTTGATACAGAAGAAAATTTAGATGCATATATTCCTCAAAAAGAGATTCCAGATATTTGCATAAAAGCTTACGAAGAATTTAAAAATGTACCGAATGCTTATCAAAGAGATAATATCTATTATAATATTAATAAAAGCAATAATCCTGGATATCTGGACAGAAATATAAGAGACAGAATATACAGATTCCGAATTAATGCCAATGCATACTCCAAAATTGCTGAGCAAGACAAAGATCCTAAATTGCAAAATCATACAGAACATAAACGTAAACTGACTGTTGATGAAATAAGAAAAAAGATATGGACTGATGGAGCTTTTGAATTTAAATTCAAAACTTACATTGCCGGAGAAACTGCAAAAGAAGCAATGGAAGTATCTAAATCATTTACTGTGAAAAGTACAGAAGCATTTTCAATCAAGAAGGTTCATTTACGTCATAAAAACAGTACTATGTTCAGAGAGTCAAAAAACTTTTATTCATTCAATTTGGATGACTTAAGATCCAAATGGATATATCCAGAAAAGTTAGAACAAAAAATCTGAAGAAAACTATGTATTTACAGAGCCTTGGGATCTTTATGGAAAATCTCTCACTATCTTTCTATTCATTGAAGAAGTGGATGATTCCCAAACAATAACCGAAAAAAAGACTGTTGTTAGTGAATTTACCAACAAGGCAGATTTTTCTCTTACCGGAGGAGGGAAAGTAGATGAAATAGAACTTACTGCTAAACTTGGATATGGTTTTTCTCACACCAAGACTGTTTCCAACGAGGTGTCAATTACCACCAATGTAGGTTCTGATGATTTAGGTTCTGTATCTTTCCAATATTATAACCCCATCATTCGTGACAGAAATAGTATAGGAGATTGTAAACTATTCAATGCTTCTACCGGCGATGTATCAGTCACATTATTACCGATAGACACATCCAAATAAAAGAAATACAACTTATTTGCAATGGCTTTTTATCCCATTGCAGATAAGTTTTCCCTAAAGGGCAACCAAGTGAACTATAGATTAAATCATATATTATGCGTAAAATTCTTTTTATAACAGTAATGGCCGTAGCAGCACTTTTTTCATTTGCTTCCTGCGACAAAGAAGAGGAACCTGCTAATCCCAATCCCTACAGTGTACGGTTCGGTTACATCCGAGGAACAATAAACGGAACGGCATTCTGTCTTCAAAACAAGGAAGCACCGGGAGAAACTTATATAACCAACGGAAATATTTATACCGAATATCCCAAGTTAGGAATTAATTCTTATGGTACAAATATCCCTATTACAAAAGACCAAAATGAATTCGTCTATGGTTTTGTATTCCATCTCGTACCTATAAAAGCCGGAGCGTATGATGTCATAAGCCCCAATCATGAAATGTTTCATAACAGAGTATGCTTTATGGACAAACGAGACACCAATAACGAAAAATGGTATGAACCCCTGAAACAACCGGTAAAACTCCTCATCAACCGTGCAGAGTTTGTGGATAGCAGCAATATACCCTTTATTGAAGGAGTGATAAATGGAGTACTTTACAATCAAGAGAATCTGAATGACTCCATCATCGTAGAGAACGTAGAGTTCGGGGTACATTATTAAACTGGTATTGAAGCCAGCGATAGCTGGTAGATGTACTAAAATAGACTACAAAGCATCACTGCCGTAATTGAATTCTGTTCATTCCGGTAGTGATACTCATTCAGCCTATTTTTTCCGTTTCCGCTTCTTTGCCGATTCCACCGCTTCGGCCACCACCGGCTTATTTGCAAACCGCTTGGTGTAGTTGCTATAATCGGGAACAGTGCGTTCATACGTCGGGTCGACAAACAACGGGCTGGAAATGATATGGTCTGCCGTACTGCGGTTGCAGCAGAACACGATGTTCTCCACGCCGGCAAGGCGGGTCAACGCCTTCACATCCGTATCGTGCGGCTGAAGGGTCATGGGGTCGGTGAAAAAGAAAAGATAGTCAATCTCTCCGTCCACAATGCGCGAGCCCATCTGCTGGTCACCGCCCAAAGGACCGGATTTAAGGATAGTGAAATCCCACTCCACATCAGGATGTTTCTCCCGGAGGGCTTCGAGGATAAGGGTACCCGTGGTGCCCGTACAATAGAATTTATGCCCCATCAGCAATTCCGAGTTCCACAGTACCCACTCGATGAGGTCTTTCTTCATGGCGTCGTGTGCCACTAATCCGATTTTTCTAACTAGTTTTTCCATAATTCAAAACCTTTAATAGATTGAACAATTATAAAAGGCAACAGTTCCTACAATTGGGAAAAGAATTTCTTTCCATGCAGATAAAACTGCGCCAATATACTGTTTTTTGTCCGTTCCGGTATTACGGCAAGCGTAGTTTTTTTTCAGATTCTCTTTGCGGGACGCTGTCAATGAAGCGCGGAGGGAGTGGTAGGCACGGCGCGCACGGAATACGGCCAAAGCATTGGGAAACTGGCCTTTCAGCATGAAACTGAACGCAGCCACATAATCGAGCACCACACGTACACGCATCACGGACGCCAAGTCCTCCTGCGGCAGATTCTTATAAAGCATGACAAGGTTATTACGAAAATTGAGGAAGGTCTTGCGCGATTCTCCTTCTTCAAAGTGGCCCCTCCCACATGAAATACCACACTCTGCGGTATACATGCCAACTGTCTGCCACGGGCACGAAGCCGCCAACATAAATCTATCTCCTCCATGTGGGCAAAAAAACGTCCGTCCAACCCACCCGCTTCCCGGTAATCCGCCAGACGGATGAACAAAGCCGCCCCCGTAGCCCAGAAAATGGGTATCACCCGTGTCGTATTGCCCCCTTGTCCTCTTCTACCACGCCCATAATACGGCCGCGGCAGAAGGGATAGCCATAGCGGTCGATGAAACCTCCCGCAGCTCCGGCATATTCAAACTGCCCCTTGTTACGCCAACTGCGTATCTTCGGCTGGCAAGCGGCCGTCTCCAGATGGGCATCCATATACTCTGCCAACGGGACAAGCCAGTGCTCGGTGACCTCTACATCGGAGTTGAGCAGCACTACATATTCTGCCTCCACCTGCTTCAATGCCAGATTGTATCCGTCGGCAAAACCGTGGTTCTCTTCCAGCAGAATCAAGTGCACAGAAGGAAACTCACGACGGAGCATTGCCACGGAGGCATCCGTAGAGCCATTGTCCGCCACATACACCACAGCACCATCCGCCTCCGAAAAACGCACAACAGAGGGAAGGAAGGAACGGAGCATATCACATCCGTTCCAATTCAATATGACAACAGCAATCTTATCCATGTTGCACAGATTCTTTTCGTTTATTTTTCCAGCGTTTATGAGACCAGAACCAATAAGCCGGTTCGCGCCGGATGGTCTGCTCCAGACGACGGGCGAAGCACTCGGTTATCTCGCCATCCGCCGTCTGCTTGGGAGTTTCGGTAACCAAGTCGAAGAGCACTTTGCAATATCCTCTGGATGTCCGTTCCAATTCACAATAAAAGACGGGGAAGTCCATCAGCTTGGCAATGCGCTCGGCGCCATCCATGAACACGGTGTCCTGACTCAAGAAAGTGGTCCAATAATGGGCCTCGCTGCGGTTGGGCGACTGGTCCGTAATCAGGCCGATGGCTATCCGCCTGCCTTCACGGCGAAGCTTTATCACTTCGCGTGCCGTGGAATGTTTCGCCACATTGTATCCTCCGAACCGGGCACGGATATGCTTAAACATCTCGTCCAGATACTTATTGCTTAGCGGTTTGTACACCTGCACCGGGATGTCGCCCGGATGCATGATGGCCCCCATGCCTATAATCCACTCAAAATTGGCATAATGGGGAATCAACAGTACAATGCCTCCATGCTTCTCTATCATGGCAAGGTATTCTTCCTTATTATCATACTTCATCCGGCGGCAGAGCTCCTCGAAAGACATGCGCAGCATCTTCACCTCTTCCAGCATATAGTCGCAGATATAATGGTAGAACTTGCGCTCTATCTCCATCAATTCGGTTTCCGACTTCTCCGGAAAGGAATTGCGAAGGTTGCGGCGAACGACTTTCTTCCGATAATGCACGACGTGGCGCATCAGGAAGTACAGCCCGTCAGACAATGCATAAAGCGCCCGGAAAGGCAGAAGTGCCACAAGCCACATGCCCGCATAAGTCAGCCAATAGACAATTTTTGATTTCACTTCGTCAGTTATGAGTTATAAGTTATGAGTTATTTGTTGCAAAGGCGGCATTCCTTATTCCATTGCTCCCAAGAGTGCGGTGCCGTCGGCATTGAAATCGCCCAGGCGCACAGACACGAGCTGGTTGTCCAAGGCAGCATCATGAGGACTTCCACACGGATATAATTGGGAGTGAAGCCGTGCATCGGCAGTCCGGGTTTGGGACGTTCCAGCAACACCGGCATCGTCTGCCCGATATGGCGCGCATAAAAAGCACGGGTCTTTTCGTCCGAAAGCTCCAGCAATTGCTGGCTCCTGCGGTGCTTTTCTTCGGGTGCCACCACGTGGTCTATCTTCAAGGCTTGCGTGCCGGGACGCTCCGAATAGCTGAAGACATGGAGCTGCGTCACGTCCAGGCTCTTGATAAACTCATAAGCCTGCCCGAAATACTCCTCCGTCTCTCCACGGGTACCCACAATCACGTCTACCCCCTATAAAGGAATCGGGCATCACTTCCTTTATCTTCTTTATCTTCGAGGCAAACAAGGCGGTATCGTAACGGCGTCGCATCAGCTTCAGCACCTCGTCACTGCCCGACTGCAGCGGTATATGGAAATGAGGCATGAAACGCCGGGAACGGGACACGTATTCTATGATTTCATCTGTCAGCAGATTCGGCTCGATGGAGGATATGCGGTAACGCTCAATGCCTTCCACCTCGTCCAGCGCCTTCACCAAGTCGAAGAAAGTCTCACCGGTAGACTTGCCGAAGTCTCCGATATTGACGCCGGTCAATACAATTTCCTTTCCACCTTCGGCAGCCGCCTGGCTGGCCTGCTCCACCATAGAAGCAATGCTGCCGTTACGGCTACGTCCGCGGGCAAAGGGAATGGTGCAATAGGAACAATAATAATCGCAGCCGTCCTGCACTTTCAGGAAGAAGCGTGTCCGGTCGCCACGCGAACAAGACGGGGCAAACGAACGTATATCCTTCAAAGCGGAAGTGTAGGCCTCGCCGGTCTCGTGCTTCTGCAGATTGCCCAGGTAGTGGAGCAGGTCCTTCTTCTGCTCGGCTCCCAGCACGACGTCCACACCTTCTATCTTTGCCACCGTCTCCGGTTTCAGCTGGGCATAGCAACCGGTCACCACGACAAATGCACCCGGATGTTGCTTCACCAGTTTGTGGATGGCCTGGCGGCACTTCTTGTCCGCCACTTCCGTCACCGAGCAGGTATTCACTACACAAATATCCGCTTTCTCACCCTTGCGCGCCGTACGTACGCCCGCTTCCCGCAAAATTTTACCGATAGTAGAGGTCTCCGAGAAGTTCAGTTTGCACCCCAACGTATAGTAAACCGCCGTCTTATCTTGAAATATATTGGTATCTATCATGAGCTTATAAACACATTTATGCTGCAAATATATACATTATTAATCTATTTTTTCCTACTTTTGCACACTCAACTAAAATTTGTGCAATGATACAAGAGAACTTTATCAAACTATACGAGCATAGTTTCCGCGAGAATTGGGACCTCCCCTGCTATACCAACTATGGAGAAAACGAGAGCTATACTTATGGCGAAGTGGCACAAGAAATAGCCAGACTGCACCTTATTTTCAAGTACTGCCAACTGCGCCGCGGCGACAAGATAGCCGTCATCGGCAAGAACAATGCCCGCTGGTGCATCGCCTATATGGCCACCATCACCTACGGCGGTATCGTAGTCCCCATTCTGCAAGACTTCAACCCCAATGATGTCCATCATATCGTAAACCACTCCGAATCGACGTTCCTCTTCACCAGCGATGCCATTTGGGAACATCTGGAAGAAGAACGGCTTACCGGAATTCGCGGTGTGTTCTCGCTGAGCGACTTCCGCTGTCTGTATCAGCGGGACGGCGAAACCATCCAGCGTTTCCTCAAGCATCTGGGCGATGAAATGGAAGCGACCTACCCGAACGGGTTCCGCAAGGAAGACATCGTTTACACGGACCTTTCCAACGACAAGGTCATGCTGCTGAATTATACCTCGGGCACCACCGGATTCAGTAAGGGCGTCATGCTGACGGGAAACAACCTGGCCGGCAACGTCACCTTCGGCATACGTACCGAGCTGCTGAAGAAAGGGGACAAAGTGCTCTCTTTCCTGCCTTTGGCACATGCATACGGCTGCGCATTCGATTTCCTTACCGCCACGGCCGTCGGCACACACGTCACACTGTTGGGAAAAGTGCCTTCCCCAAAGATTCTGATGAAAGCTTTCGAGGAAGTGAAACCCAACCTGATTATCACCGTCCCCCTTGTCATTGAAAAGATATACAAGAATGTCATACAGCCCATCATCAACAAAAAGACCATGAAATGGGCGCTCAGCATTCCCTTGCTCGACGGACAGATATACGGGCAAATCCGCAAGAAACTGATTGACGCACTGGGCGGACGTTTCAAGGAAGTCATCATAGGAGGCGCAGCCATGAACCCGGAAGTGAAGAATTCTTCCACCGCATCAAGTTCCCCTTCACCATCGGCTACGGCATGACTGAATGTGCCCCTCTCATCAGCTATGCTCCCTGGAATGAATTCGTCCCGACTTCCTCCGGACGGGTACTCGACATCATGGAAGCCCGTATCTGCAAGGAAAACCCGGACGACAAACTCGGCGAAATACAAGTACGTGGCGAGAACGTGATGACGGGTTATTACAAAAACCCCGAAGCCACCAAAGAAGTCTTCACCGAAGACGGATGGCTTCGCACCGGCGACTTGGGTACACTGGACGACGACAACAACCTATACATACGCGGACGCAGCAAGACCATGATTCTCAGTTCCAGTGGACAGAATATCTTCCCCGAAGAGATAGAAGCACGGCTCAACAACATGCCTTTCGTCCTGGAAAGTCTTGTCATCGAACGGAATAAAAGACTGGTAGCGCTGGTTTATGCCGACTATGAAGCCCTGGATTCCTTGGGACTAAACCAGCCGGATAACCTTAAAACCATCATGGATGAGAATCTCAAAAATCTGAATAACAGCGTGGCAGCCTACGAAAAAGTAAGCCAAATCCAACTTTATCCGACAGAATTTGAGAAAACGCCCAAAAGAAGTATCAAGAGATACTTATACAACAGCATTGCCGAAGATTAATATGTTGTAAAACATATAGATAGGGATAAAAACAGCCGAAGCTCCAAAAAAAATATAAAAAAAGTTGGGGTTTCGAGAACAACATATTCAAAAAGTACATACCTTTGCAACGTTTTAATAAAGCAATTGATTGTATTACGTTTTAAAAGTAAAGAAAATGAAAAAATTAGTTTTGATGGCTGCAGCTATCGTAGCAGTATCTTTCGCATCTTGTGGCAACAAAGCAGCTAACGCTGAACAAGCAACTGCAGATTCTATCCGTATCGCTGACTCAATCGCAGCTGTAGAAGCAGCAGCAGCTGAAGCAGCAGCCGCAGTAGCTGACACAACTGCAGCAGATAGCGCAGCAGTTGTAGCTGAATAATTTCAGTACAACATTAGAGAGAATTGAAAGTCTGACGTGCATACAAGCACACCAGACTTTTTTTTATGTCTTATCCTCTCCTTCTGTTCCCTTCCAATTGTTAAGTCTTGGTCTTATTTCACAAAAAAGGGTATTATATGGCAGATAAATGATAAAGTATAGTGCATATACCAAATAAAAGCCGTTACTTTGCATCAACAAAACAATAAGAGGTTTATTACGATCTACGTTTCACTATGTTTCTCCTCGATTAGCCACATTGAGAATTTTCATTTCTGACTACAACTTCCTAAGACTCCTTTATTGAATTATTAATTTTTATTTTTGTATTTTATGAATATGTACATTGGAAACCTTAGCTACAACGTTAGGGAATCAGATTTGAGACAAGTAATGGAAGAGTATGGAACAGTAGAATCAGTAAAACTGATTATGGACCGTAATACAAACAGATCAAAAGGTTTTGCCTTCGTAGAGATGCCCGAAGCTGCTGAAGCCCAACAAGCAATCAACAAACTGAATGGAGCAGAATATGTAGGCCGCCAAATGGTAGATGAAAGAAGCATTGCCAAGAAACTAAAAGAATTATTGGCTGACAATAAGGCAAAGAGCATACCCCCTGAGTGGATATGCTTCTTTTTTTGCATTAGTAACCTCGTAAAGAGACACAAGAGTATTCTTGCCAAACCTCTATACCACGCGCGTAAACCTCTACTTCAGATTCGTAAACCTCTATAACCGCAGCTTTACGTATCCCTCAATAAGCTCACACACATACGCTCCGAACATAGAAAAGCCCGGTCCTTTATCAGAACCGGGCTTCCTTATCATTATTAAGTCTTTTCTTATGCTTCTTCAGCAACTACTTCGAAAGGAATTTCTACAGAAACTTCCTTGTGCAGCTTAACGATAGCCTTGTAGTTACCAACTTCTTTCACTACGTCCTTAACAACGATAATCTTACGATCGATGTTGTGACCCAATTTAGCCAACTCTTCAGCAATCTGGATGTTACCAACAGAACCGAAGATAGTACCAGTAGAGCTAACCTTAGTAGCAATCTTCAATGATACGCCTTCCAGCTTAGCAGCCAGTTCTTCAGCGTCCTTTTTGATTTTCTCCAACTTGTGAGCGCGTTGTTTCAGCTCTTCAGCCAACATTTTTCTTTTGCAGCCGGTGAAGCGATGACAGCTTTACCAGTCGGGATGAGGTAGTTACGACCGTAACCAGACTTTACTGTTACGATGTCGTTCTTATAACCCAAGTTTACAATGTCTTCTTTCAATATAATTTCCATACTTTCCTCCTCCTATTATTTCATCATGTCAGTTACATAAGGCAGCAACGCCAAGTGACGTGCTCTCTTCACAGCTTGAGCTACACGACGTTGGAACTTCAAAGAAGTACCGGTAATACGACGCGGAAGGATTTTACCTTGCTCATTCAAGAATTTCTTCAAGAATTCGGGATCTTTGTAGTCGATGTACTTAATACCGCTCTTTTTGAAACGGCAGTATTTTTTCTTCTTAACGTCTACTGAGGGCGGAGTTAAATATCTGATTTCTGATTGAACTTGTTGTGCCATGATTAATCCTCCTTTTTAGTTGATTTAACACTTCTTCTCTTCGCAGCATATTCAGCAGCGTACTTGTCTTGCTTGAAAGTCAAGAAGCGGATAACGCGCTCGTCACGACGGAAGTTATTTCCAGTTTCTCAATGACAGTAGGTTCTGCATTGAACTCAATCAGCTGATAGAAACCGGTTGACTTCTTCTGGATAGGATATGCCAGCTTCTTCAGTCCCCAGTTTTCTTCATTTACAATCTCAGCACCTTCAGCAGTAAGGATGCCTTTGAATTTTTCTACCGCTTCCTTCATCTGAACATCAGACAAAACGGGAGTCAAAATGAAAACGGTTTCGTATTGATTCATACTCGTTTAATTAAATAAATAAATTATTCGTTTTAAAAAATGCGGTGCAAAGGTAGACATTTTATTTTGAACTACAAACATTTAATGTTTTTTTGTGTAGGGATATAGGAATTGTCTTCGGCTTGCACTATCTTTGCAAAGTTGTTTAAACAATAATTTCATGATAGAGCAATTCAACTTTGATATCCGCCTTATCTTTGCCATACTGAACGGTAAAGTGTCGGCTGCCATTAACCGAAAGCTGTCCCGCAACTTCCGCCAGAACGGTTTGGAGATTACTCCGGAACAGTGGACCGTCCTCATCTTCTTATGGGAAAAGGACGGGGTGACGCAACAAGAGTTGTGTAATGCAACTTTCAAAGACAAGCCCAGCATGACGCGCTTGATAGACAATATGGAGCGTCAGCATCTCGTCGTGCGCATATCGGACAAGAAAGACCGCCGAACCAATCTGATACATCTGACCAAGGACGGCAAGGAGCTGGAAGAACGCGCGCGCGTCATTGCCAACCAGACCCTCAAAGAAGCCTTGAAAGGCATCACCATTGAAGAGCTCAGTGTGAGCCAGGAGGTACTGAGGAAGATTTTCTTCAATACGAAGGACTAAGATATAGGGATTAGGGGTTAAGGATTAGAGATTAAGGGAGGAGAAAACAAGGGGATGAAGCGTCATTTTTCATTCCTCATCTTCCATTCTTTATTAAAATATGGATTTTTTTGCAAAAATAATTTCGCTTGTTAAAGAATTATGCTTTTCTTTGTGACAAGAATACGAAAGAATATAATAATCTAATTAAAATACACACACATGAAAGGCTTATTAAAAAATCTGGGATTGATATTAGTCGTAATAGGAGCTGTAATCCTGGTTGCATGTTCTTTTACCGGCAATGTTAACAACAATGCCATCTTGGGCAGTTCTGCCGTTTTGGTTGTAGTGGGATTGATTTCCTACATTGTCATCAACAAGAGAATTGTCGACTAATATCAAAAGAAAAGAAATAAAGAAGGCGGTTAGCATATACATGCAGACCGCCTTTTTTTATTTTCTCTCCCCCAGAGGAGCCGAGTCTCATCAAGACTCAGCTTCCGGAGTAATCAGTTTATATCCTTTTCCGTGAATGTTGATGATTTCAATCGAATCATCTTCTTTCAGGTGCTTACGAAGCTTTGTGATATATACATCCATACTACGTGCATTGAAATAGTTGTCATCAATCCAAATAGTCTTCAACGCAAAGTCACGCTGCAGAATTTCGTTGGCATGTGCACAAAGCAAGCCCAGCAGTTCGGATTCTTTGGTGGTCAGTTTAGTCTGCTTCTCGGCAGTCGCCAGAATCTGTTTCTGCGTGTCGAATGTAAACTTACCAATCTTATAGATGTTGCTCTCCTTGTTCTTCTTTCCGCGAACACGTCTCAGGATAGCTTCAATTCTGAAAGTCAGCTCTTCCATACTGAAGGGCTTGGTGATGTAGTCATCGGCACCAATCTTGAAACCTTCCAGAATATCTTCCTTCAATGTTTTTGCCGTCAAGAAGATAATAGGTATTTCGGCATTGGCCGCACGCACTTCTTGTGCCAGTGTGAATCCGTCTTTCTTCGGCATCATCACATCAAACACACACAAGTCATATTTATTCTTCAGGAAAGCCTTGTATCCTGCTTCTCCATCGGGATATAACTCGGCAGCGTAACCTTTTGCCTGTAAATATTCTCTTAAAAGCATGCCAAGATTTTCATCATCTTCGCACAATAAAATACGCAGTTTCTCGTCCATATCAATCAATTTTTTAATAAAGGTAATGCAATAATAAATTTAGTTCCGACATTCAGTCCGCTTTCCGCCCGGATAGTTCCCTTATGGTCTTGAATAATCTTTCTTACATAAGCCAAACCAAGTCCGAAGCCTTTAACATCGTGCAGATTACCTGTATGCACGCGATAGAACTTCTCGAATATCTTTTTCAAATTCTCCTTCTTGATGCCGATGCCGTTATCTTGGATGGAAATCATCAGTTTGCCAGGCTCATTCCAAGTCTTCACCGTCAGTTGCAGATCCGCATCCGGACGTTTATACTTCACTGCATTATCCATGAGATTGAAAATCACATTGGTGATATGCATCTCATCGGCAAAAAATGGCAGAGTTGGTAGCTTTAAGCTCCGATTCAATCTTTCCATTATAACGCTCCACTTTCAGTGTAAACGTGTTGATAACACCCGCTATCAGCTCGTTGGCATCCAGTTCCTTATTCTTCAAAGTAGCCTTCTGACGGTCAAACATCGACATCTGAAGCACTTTTTCTACCTGGAACCTCAAGCGCTTCGTTTCATCGTTGATGACACCCGATATATGCTGGAACATAGTCGGAGACTTGCCCACAGCCGGGTCTTTCAACATCTGTGCCGCCAGAGAAATCGTCGATATCGGCGTCTTGAACTCGTGCGTCATATTGTTGATGAAATCATTCTTCATCTCCGTCAGCTTCTTCTGGCGGAATACGATGTAAATCGTAAAGATGAACGTCACCAGCAGTACAAAAGTAAATATCATCGACGGTATCATAAACCTGACCGAATCGAAGATATAATCCTTCTTTCCCGGAAAATGTATCTTGACGATACTCATACGGGCTGGTGGGTCATTCAAAAACAATGGCTGCGAATAAGAGCTTTCACTCCCTGCATCGCTATAATCCGCACAACGGTATACCTCCCGACCTTCCCGGTCTATCACCTTGAAGTGATAATCCATATCACCGAGACCATTCTCTATCAGACCTGCTTTTAGATACTGGTCCAGACTTTTGAAATTAACACGCTCCTCAATCGGCTTGTCGCTGGCATTGTATACCATCTGCAACACCACCTCGTCCACCAATGCACGCTGGTAAAGATAGCGGTTTTTAAGCATCTCTATCTGCGAGCGTGAAGTCTGAGGAATGGTTTTTGCTCCATGTTTGCGTGAAATCATTGCTCTTGGCAATTCAGAAGGCTCGTTACTGAAAGTTTTCAATTCCACCGAAGAACGGACACTGCCATCCGGAGCTGTCATCACAAACCGCTGGGTACGCATCACTCCGCTACTGCTTTGCGATTGTTCCCACGCCTTCTTTTCCGCCTCGGAGATATCCTCATTCAGCCAACGCACAACCTCTGCGGACTCCGCCTCTTTCGAAGCAGCCATCAACGCACGCTTCACCGATTCATCAAATTGTCCGTTACGCATCTTCACCATTTCCTCAATATAGCTTATCTGCAGATACAGCAAACTAAGGAAGGAAAGCCCCCATAACAACACCTAATATCCATATAGTTGACTTTTTCATAGTCACAAAATTAACACTCCCTAATTAACACTCCTAACCAATTAACCTGATTTAACCGGACGTTCTCGTAAATTAACCGAAGACCATTTTTAGGTTGTATTATGAGCATTATAACAAAAACACAAGCCTTTGGTTTGCAAATTTAATAAAAAATTAATCATTCAATTCACAATTCTGCATGTTCTTAATCTACGTTAATGAAAAAAGCCGTTATTACTTGCCATGAAGTAACAACGGCTTTAACAATTGTTATATTAGCAGCCGGTAGTTACAACAGCCAAACTACCAACCCCTGAAAATCATTCTTCAGCTTGCTTGGCCTCAAATTCCTTAATCAGTTTATCCTGCACATCACTCGGAACGAGTTCATAGCTGGCAAACTTCATGATGAACGAAGCACGTCCACCGGTCAGTGAGCTAAGTGCCGTAGAGTAGGATGACATTTCCTTCAAAGGCACCTTAGCACTCAGTTTTTCGTAACCGGCCTCGCTGCTCATACCCATAATCATGGCACGGCGTCCCTGCAAGTCACCCATCACATCACCCATCTTGTCCGACGGAACAAATACTTCCACGTCATAAATGGGTTCCAGAATCTTCGGGCCTGCATTCTTGAACGCTTCGCTGAACGCATTCCGTCCCGCCAGCATAAAGGAGATTTCATTGGAGTCAACCGGATGCATTTTTCCGTCATATACGATGACACGTACATCGCGAGCATACGAACCAGTCAACGGTCCCTGCTCCATACGTGACATGATACCCTTCAAGATGGCCGGCATGAAACGTGCATCAATGGAACCACCCACAATACTATTGACGAATACCAGCTTGCCACCCCATTCCAATGGAACTTCTTCGGTACCCTTGACGTTCA
>ENA-OPYP01000017-OPYP01000017.1-human-gut-metagenome-genome-assembly--contig:-NODE-17-length-14620-cov-0.755468_pt1 | contig 14620 bp, 9 predicted proteins | sample MGYA00242638_ERZ504484 | MGnify/ENA primary metagenome ERZ504484 (study PRJEB26092, sample SAMD00036300) | human gut metagenome | host: Homo sapiens | study: EMG produced TPA metagenomics assembly of the... | reverse complement strand
CTCCAACTTTGTATTGGACAATACAATGGCAAAGAATTCCACCGCCGTGATGGACTTCCTCAACAACTTGTGGAGTTATGCACTCCCCAAAGCAAAAGCCGAAGCAGCCGAACTGCAAAAGCTGATGGACAAGGAAGGCAAAGGAGAGAAACTGGAAGCATGGGATTGGTGGTACTACACCGAAAAACTCCGTAAGGAGAAATATAACCTCGAAGAAGAAGAGATTAAGCCCTACTTCAAGCTGGAAAACGTACGTGAAGGCGCCTTTGCCGTTGCCAATAAGCTCTATGGCATCACGCTGACAAAGCTCGAAGGTATCCCCGTCTATCATCCCGATGTAGAAGTGTTTGAAGTGAAAGCCGCAGACGGCTCACAAGTAGGTATCTTCTATGTAGATTACTTCCCCCGTCCCGGCAAAAGCGGTGGTGCCTGGATGAGCAATTACCGCGAACAACAAGGCAGCATACGTCCATTGGTATGCAACGTATGCAGCTTCACCAAGCCCGTAGGCGACACTCCTTCCCTGCTGACCATCGACGAAGTGGAAACTTTGTTCCATGAATTCGGCCATGCCCTGCACGGATTATTGACCCAATGCCAGTATAAAGGTACTTCAGGCACCAATGTCGTACGCGACTTCGTGGAACTCCCCTCTCAAATCAACGAGCATTGGGCCACCGAACCCGAAGTGTTGAAAATGTATGCCAAGCATTACAAGACCGGCGAGGTCATTCCCGACAGCCTGATTGAAAAGATACTGAACCAGAAAACGTTCAACCAGGGTTTCATGACTACCGAGTTGCTGGCCGCCGCCATCCTCGACATGAACCTGCATAACCTGACTGATACCGAAGGCCTTGATGTCGTTGCATACGAAAAAGAAGCGATGGACCAACTGGGGTTGATTCCGGAAATAGCTCCCCGCTACCGTACCACATACTTCAACCACATCATCGGCGGTTATGCTGCAGGCTACTACAGCTATCTCTGGGCCAATGTTTTGGACAACGATGCCTTCGAAGCTTTCAAGGAACACGGTATCTTCGACAAGCAGACAGCCGACCTCTTCCGCCAGAATGTTCTGGAAAAAGGAGACAGCGAAGACCCGATGACTCTCTATAAAAACTTCAGAGGAACTGAGCCTCAATTAGACCCGATGTTAAAAAATCGCGGTATGAAGTAAGATTTGTGAAAAAAAAGCTATATTTGCAGCCTTGTATGCAACAGAATTTAATTAAAAAGTAATCATAATAAACTAAAAGTAACATGCAAACAAAGGATTTGTAAGGGTTTTTGCGATATTGCTCACACTGGTGTGTGTGTTCTATCTCTCCTTCTCTTTTGTAACTCGCCATTACACAAGTAAGGCCAAAGAGTTTGCGAAAGGCGATGTGAAAGTAGAGCAGGACTACCTCGATTCTCTGGCTAATGAGAAAGTGTATTTCGGCAATTGGACGCTGAAACAATGTCGTGAGATGGAAATCAGTTTAGGTTTGGACTTGAAGGGCGGTATGAACGTCATCCTTGAAGTTTCCGTACCCGATGTCATCAAAGTATTGGCTGACAACAAGACTGACGAAGCATTCAACCAAGCATTGGCCACTGCCGCCAAACAAGCTACCACAAGCCAGGATGACGTAATCACCCTATTCGTCAGAGAGTATCACAAGCTTGCTCCGGGTGCTCCTCTTTCACAACTGTTCGCAACCCAACAATTAAAAGACAAGGTAACTCAGAAATCTACCGACGCGGAAGTTGAGAAAGTATTGCGCGAAGAAGTAAAGGCAGCCGTTGACAACTCATTCAACGTACTCCGTACCCGTATTGACCGTTTCGGTGTGGTTCAGCCCAACATCCAGAGTCTGGAAGACAAAATGGGCCGTATCATGGTAGAGCTTCCGGGTATCAAAGAGCCAGAACGTGTAAGAAAATTATTACAAGGTTCCGCCAATCTGGAATTTTGGGAAACATACACAGCAAAAGACGTTACTCCCTATCTGCAAGCTGCCGACACCAAGTTGCGTGCCATCGTTGCAAGCGAAACTCCGGCAGAAGAAGCAGACAGCACAGCCGCCGAAGCTCCTGCCGTAGCACAGGCTACCAGCACAGCCGACAGCCTTGCCGCTGCTTTAAAGGGTGAAAACAAGACACAAACCGCTGACCTTGCACAAATAAAGAAAGAACATCCGCTGTTCGCCATCCTGCAGGTCAACCCCAGCGGACAAGGTCCTGTTGTAGCCTATGCCAACTACAAGGATACAGCTGAAATCAACAGATACCTTTCCATGCCGGAAGTTCAGGCCGAAATGCCGAAAGACTTGCGTCTGAAGTGGGGTGTATCTCCATACGAGTATGACCCGAAAGCCCAGACTTCGAGCTCTATGCTATCCGTTCTACAGAACGTAACGGTAAAGCGCCTTTGGAAGGTGATGTAGTAGTTAGCGCCAAGGACGAATACGACCATTATGGCAAGCCCGCTGTAAGCATGTCCATGAATACCGACGGTGCACGCCGTTGGGCTCAGCTCACCAAGCAGAACATCGGTAAGAGCATCGCTATCGTGCTGGACGGCTATGTTTACTCCGCACCAAATGTAAACAATGAAATCACCGGTGGTAACTCACAGATTACCGGCCACTTCACTCCCGAACAGGCAAAAGACTTGGCAAACGTATTGCGTTCAGGTAAGATGCCGGCTCCCGCACACATTGTGCAAGAAGACATCGTAGGTCCTTCACTGGGACAAGCTTCTATCAACGCCGGTATCATGTCATTCATCGTTGCATTGATTCTGCTGATGATTTACATGTGCTCCATGTACGGATTCATTCCGGGTATGGTGGCCAACGGTGCTCTGGTGCTGAACTTGTTCTTCACGCTGGGTATCCTCTCTTCTTTCCAGGCTGCACTGACCATGTCCGGTATTGCCGGTATGGTATTGGCACTGGGTATGGCCGTGGATGCCAACGTATTGATTTACGAACGTACCAAAGAAGAGCTGCGTGCAGGCAAGGGTGTGAAGAAGGCATTGGCTGACGGTTATGCCAACGCATTCTCCGCTATCTTCGACTCCAACTTGACATCTATCATCACCGGTATTATCCTGTTCAACTTCGGTACAGGTCCTATCCGTGGTTTTGCCACTACATTGATTATCGGTATCTTGATTTCATTCTTTACTGCCGTATTCATGACACGTCTGTTCTATGATTATTTCATGAGCAAAGACAAATTGCTGAACTTGACATTCTCTTCCAAGATTTCAAAGAACCTGATGGCGAATGTACATTTCGACTTCATGGGCAGAAACAAGCTGTGGTTGACCATCACCGGAGCCGCTGTAATTGTATGTATCGCTTTCCTCGCTACCCGCGGATTGAGCCAGAGCATCGACTTCACCGGTGGACGTAACTTCAAGGTGCAGTTTGAGAACAAGGTAGAGCCGGAACAGATTCGTGAGCTTATCTCCAGCAAGTTCGGTGACGCCAATGTCAGCGTTATCGCTATCGGTACAGACGGTAAGACTGTACGTATCAGCACGAACTACCGCATTGAAGAAGAAGGTAACAACATCGACTCTGAAATCGAAGCATATCTGTATGAGACTCTGAAACCTGTATTGACCCAGAACATTACGCTGGAAACCTTCATCGACCGCGAAAACCATACGGGCGGAAGTATCATCAGTTCCCAGAAGGTAGGTCCGAGTATCGCAGACGACATCAAGGTTTCAGCCATCTGGTCCGTTGTACTTGCATTGATTGCCATCGGTATTTATATTCTGATTCGTTTCCGCAATATTGCATACAGTATCGGTTCAGTAGCCGCATTGGCCTGTGATACCATCATCATCCTGGGTGCCTACTCCATCTGTTGGGGCTGGATGCCGTTCTCTCTGGAAATCGACCAGACCTTTATCGGTGCCATCCTGACAGCTATCGGTTACTCTATCAATGACAAGGTGGTAATCTTCGACCGTGTACGCGAATTCTTCGGCCTCTATCCGAAGCGTGACAGATTCCAATTGTTCAATGACTCATTGAACACAACTCTGGCACGTACCATCAATACTTCACTGAGTACCTTGATTGTGTTGCTGTGTATCTTCATCCTCGGTGGTGATTCCATCCGCAGCTTCGCATTCGCCATGATTCTGGGTGTTGTATTCGGTACAATGTCTTCTCTGTTCGTTGCATCTCCTATCGCATATCTGCTGATGAAGAACAAGAAAGGTACCGAGCCAGTTGTAGAAGTAGCCAAATAAGAATTTAGACAAAAAAACTATAAACTAAAAAAAGGAGGAAATCCGAAATGGATTTCCTCCTTTTTTGTAGTCTCGCCGGAGAACAGAACGGAAAGGAGAATGATGATTCTTACCACATGCTATGAAAGTCATATGCGTTTTCCTACGGACATGAAGCTCCTTTGGGAGAGCATCGAATAGGCTCTACCGGCACATCTGCATGCATTGCAGGAAGCTCGGCATAAGGCTTCCCCGTAACAAATATACGGATGTTGCGGCATTTTATCTGTCCTATTACAAGAAAAGAAAGAGGAAGCGGACTGTAAAACTATCCGCTGCCACGGTTTTATACTTTCAATTCGAAAGAAGAGCGGGAACAGATTCTCTACAGGAACTTTGTGGAGGTTGGGCTGGAGGCGAAAGCGATGATTGGGGATGTACTTAATAAGAAGGGGGCATCTAAGGTTTTCTGTCATTAAAAATCACTCCAACTGTCCAATCGCCCTAAGGTATTCTATTTCTCGTATTTTGTAATTTGTACGGGCTTCAATATTGTTGCTGTAAGCCTCCTGCCATTGTGTCTGCGCTTCCATAACATCAAGGATCGTGGCCATTCCCATTTCATAATTGTTTTGGGTCTGAGAAAGATTATGTTCTGATTCTTCAAGGCCATGCTCTGCTGTACGAATAAGTAGCAATGCACTTTCATAAGCGGATTTGGATTGCTGTGCTTCTATATCCATCAATGAACGATTTTTGTTGAGTTCCACTGTGCTGATTTCGTGTGCCAGTCGTGCGCTCCTTATTTTTTTACGTCCTTCCCCGAAATTGAATATAGGAATGCTTATACTGGCCATTACCATCGGTATTTTCATATCGAGAGATGAACCGGCTAATTTCATGCCCCCCATATATTGATAACCAGCACTAATCCCCACTGTAGGGAAAAAATCGGCACGGGTATTTTTTATCTCCAAATCCTTCAATTCCACTTGCATTTCCTGTATACGGTATTCCGGGCGATTGACAATATCGTGTGATAATTGATTGTTGTAGTTTTGAGTTAAAATAAGTGTGTCGGTGGCAATTATTTGAGCATCCAACTCCAGTCCGATCAGATGGCACAGGGACATACGAGTCAGTTCCCGTCCGCTTTCCGCCCGTTGGAGTTCGTATGTCACATTGCTTCGTCGGGTGCGTACTTTATGCAAATCCTGAGCAGTAGCCATTTTGAGTTCAAAAAAACTGCTGACCTGCTGATGCAACGAATCCAACAATTGAGTATATTGTGTAAGCAGTTTTACCTTTTCCGCTACCGAAACATACATCCAATACGTCTGCTCCACCTCTACCAGGGTATTGATTCGGGTAAGCCTTTTTGTTTTCTTCCGAGATTGCTACGCCGGTTTTTGCCATTTTGTTTGCGTTGACAATTTTCCCTCCTGCATATACAGGCTGTTGCAGGGTAATACCTGCCATATACATACCTTTCATACTCATTTCCATACCCACCATACCCATATCGATGTTTTCGAAAATATAGGCATAGGTTGCCGATCCTGATATTTTCGGGAAATAGGCTGTTTTTGCTGCTTGTCGATCTGATACCGCCTTGCCTACCTTGCGGGATGATATTTTTATATCGTCGCTGTTCTCAAGTGCCATTCTCCGGCAATCTTCGATTGATAAACGGGTTTGGGCTTGTACAGCATTGATGCCCAACCATAAAAAGATGGCAGGAATCATAAGTATCGTTTTTCTTAACATGACATTTTCTTATTGGTTCTTATTTATCTGTGGGGAAGATAGTAACAATAACGCGGGCGAAGGTGGTCAACGCCGGAATCCCCGTATCGGTCACTTCAAGGATGAGGTGCAGGGTTTCGGGTTTGTCGACTTTGGGAGCAACAAAGGTAGATTTGCCTGAGTCAACGGCGACAATGTCGATATAGCCATTGTATGTTCCTGCTTCTTTATATTGCCACCAGTAAGCGTTATATTTGGGATAACGTTGCGGAGCTATTTCGACAAAACTTTCTTTATTAAAGCCGAGCTGCTCATAAAGGGCAGAGTATTTCGCCCAGATTCCGTCAATATCGAGGGAATCTGGTTCTGTGATATCGGCATTTAGGGTTACGGTTTCACCGGATTTCACTGTTTTTTCCAGCCCGCCGGGTATGGCGATTACCGGTTTGTGGTTAGCATCTTCATATTTGCCAGCTACACACCACCGGAGTCTGGATTCAAAATCACGGTTGGCTACTTCTACCCACCGCAGGTAACTACCACGGTCTACATCACGATATACGTTTTTTAGTCCTTCTATTTTATAGAACTGTCCGCCCCAACCACCGTAAGTAGGGTCTTCATAACCACGTAATCCGCTACCAAGCGTATAAAGGAACGCAGGTGAATCGCCTTCGCTGATGTAATCCTGTGGATAAAGGGCTGCCAATGGACCGTGACCGTTGTGCAGATAGTTTTTGGCAAAACCGTCGGTATAACGTTGGCTACCGTAATCCCAAGTTCCACTAAAGTAGTAAGACACCAGCAGAGTGACGTCGGGGTGGTAAGTTTCAATGTAGTTTCCAGCGCCATCCTGATACCAGATGTTATACATAACTGCTTTCTTCACAGCACGCTCATACTCGGAAGGGTATTGGGTTTTTAACTTTTGGAAAGCTTTGGCTGCGGTGTTACCACCTCCCCAAGCCTGTATATAGACTTGCTGAGGATCGTTTTCCAAAAGAGTTTCAACAATCTTATCGGAACCGGGTGTATCAGCCCAATGCGTGGGGTCTATCATGGATTCAGTTCCGGGTACACGACGGGATGACATCTGTATCGACCACAATATGTGTTGAATCTTGGTCACCAAGGAAGAGTTTGCTTCTTAGTTCGTTGGCAGTAGGATAAGCAGGATCGTGTACGATGAGGTTGGGATATACCTGTTCGTAAGCATCAAGTTGCTTTTCTATCCATCCGGCATTACTCCATCCACCCCGTTGAAAAATGGAATTGGTTTGGATAATAGCTACAACTTCCATATCGTTAGCATGGAGCAGGAAGCGGATCATAGAACATTGGTCATCTATCTCTCCGTCAGTCATTGCAATGACACGAGGCTTTTCTGACATTTGAGCATTGGTGTTCACTCCCAAAAGCATAAGTGCCAGAGTTACAAGGATGATTGTTTTCTTTTTCATTCGTAAATATTTATTAGCGAAGTTTTTTTAATTTTGAAAAATAATGAATAAAAAATAGGCAGCAGAATCAGCGTAATTATGGTGCCTGCTGTCAAACCGGCAACTACCACAACTGCCAGACTGGAATACATAGGGTCGAACAGAAGCGGGAGCATGCCAAGTATGGTCGTGGCCGAAGCCATTATTACCGGACGGGTACGATTTACTGTCGAATTAATGACCGCATCATAGGGAACCATTCCTTCTTTTGTAAGGCGCGTAATCTCGTCTACCAATACGATAGAGTTCTTAATCAGCATTCCCATCAATCCCATCGCTCCGATTATACCCATAAATGTGAATGGTGTACCTGTTACAAGCAAAAGGGGGGTGATTCCTATGAATGCGAAAGGCAGACACAGAATAACCAGCAGAACCTTGCGCATATCATTGAACAACCATACAAGAATCAGCACAATCAACACAAGGGCTATCGGCACGAATCCGAAAATATTTTCAAATGCGCTGTTCTGTAATTTCTGTTCTCCTAACCATTTGAGTGAATACCCGGCAGGGAGTTCTATTTGTTCAAACCGATCCTGGATTTCCGACAGTATCTCGCCGGGAGCTTCGCCGGCAAGAGGGTCACACTGTACTTTTATCGCCCGTTTACCGTCGTAACGCGCCACGCTTGTTTCTTCCCACTTAACGCGTTCGTTATTCGTTATCTGACTTAAAGGGATTGTGCGGAACATATTGTCAGTTATATCGTCGGGTGTCGCCGTACCCTGCAATACTCTACCTATATTTACTTCTTCAAGGCTGGTATTTGGAATCATCCCCCATACCGGTATGTCATTCTGGTCTGTAATGCGACTGTCATCCGAATTTTGGACTTTCAGATTAATAATAACCGATTTGTCATTTTCGTAAATAAGACCTACGGGCAAGCCTTCTGCTGAAGCCAATAAAGCGTTCGCAATATCGCTGCGGTTCATTCCGCTACGTTTGGCAGATTGCTCGGAATAATCCCTATATATGGATTTTCCCTGAGGTTGCCAGTTGTCGGTAACCGAATAAGCATCCACTATTGCACAATCGCGCATAATTTCTTTGCCTTGCCCGGCCAGCTCTCTTAATATCTGCGGATCGGGACCGGAGAATATGGCCTCAACCGTGTGGCTCGTACTGACTGCGAAGTTGTATTTCCGTACCCGAACATACGCATCGGGATATTCTTCCCGCAGTCGTGTCTGAATTTCCGGAAGAAGTCTGTATGCATCGCGGTAATCCTCGAAGTCGATAATCAATTCTCCGTAATTGTCGCCCACCGCATTGATGGAACGCACAAGGCAATATCGGGTGGGGGTTTTGTGCCTGACTTGCCGTTATCTTGTTTATCTCGTCATAGTCCGAGAGTTTTTCCGATATTTCCAGCAAATCATGTTTTACCCTGTCAGGGTGCGTTTGCGGTGGCAGGGTATATTCTACATATAACTGGTTATAATCGAAGTCGGGGAAGAATATCGACTTAACCGAAAAGAATCCAACGAAAGCCAGAACCAAACATCCGAAACTTACCAAAAAAGTTGATATTTTATGGTTCATAAAAAAATGAAGCGCCTTTCGGATAACCTTATGAAGGGGTGTGTTGAGTTGATCTTTTATCTTCTCTGGGTTTTTACCGCCGTTTGCACGTGCCGATAAGAATAGTTTTGCAAAGACAGGTATCTGTGTCATGGCAAGCACCCAACTTACCAACAATGATATGGCCAGCACAAAAAAACAGATCACGTGCATATTCTCCAGCGGTATCGTTGGATAATCCGACAGGAAGGAAAGTCATTATGGCGATTAAAGTTGCACCCATTAAAGGCCACGCTGTGTTTTCCGCTGTCCGGAACAATGCTTTCTTTGGCGGCAGACCATTTCCCCTGTCTACAAGTATACCGTCGAGAACCACAACCGCGTTATCAACCAGCATACCCATTGCCACAATGAATGCCCCCAATGATATGCGTTGTAATGTTCCTCCTGTCATCAGTAATACGGGAAAAGTCATCAATACGGTCAAAATCAGTCCTGCACCGATAATTAGCCCACCTCTGATGCCCATTGTAAGAATCAGTACAAGCACTACGATGACTACCGATATTACGAGGTCCAGTTGAAAGAGCCTACTTGCGTTCGATACCCTATCCGGTTGGAAATATATCTTTTCATACTCAAATCCGGCAGGCAACCGCTCTTGGAGCTCCGTCATTCGCGCCTCGACCAGCTTACCTACATCCGTAACCACAACGCCCGGCTCCATCGAAACGCAAAGAGCGATTGCCGGATGGCCGTTCACCCAAAAGCCCCTGGTCTGCGGATCGGCATACTCCTTTGCGACTTCGGCAATATCGCCTAACTTTACCTGCCCGCCGGAAGGCGTTTGCATAATAAGGTCTTTCACATCTTCAGCGCTCCTTAGTTTGCCACCGACCTCATTACGCAGCAATTGACCATCCGAATAGTAATGCCCGGCATTGACTGGCTGATTGCGGGCATCGATAGTAGTCATAATTTGCACAGGGTAGATGCTGTTGCGTGCAATCATTTCTTTGGGGAGCTTTATATTTACATTTTCATTCCTTGTGCCAAAGAATGAAATCCGCCTTACTCCTTTCAATTCAAGGAGTTCACGTTTAATAAGCCCGGCATATTCTTCCATTTCCGCAAGCGTATAGCCTTCGGCGGAAAGGGCATAGAACATTCCGTAGATATCACTTACATCGTCTACCACCACTGGAGGATAAGCCCCTGACGGCAACCGTTGCGCGGCTGACTCCACCTTCTACGAAGAATATCCCAACGTTGTTCGAGACCCTCGACCGGAACAGCCATGTCGATATTGATAGTGATAGTTGACATATTTTCCGAAGAGACCGATTCCATATCGGAAATATTACTGAGTGTCCGTAGTTCATCTTCGAGTACCGATGTAACTTCGAGTTCGACTTCGTTTGCAGAAGCCCCCGGATAGTAAGTTACCACCATTGCTTGCTTGACAGACAATTCAGGGTCTTCCAGTTTCGGCATAATAATGTAGGCGTATATACCGCTGAATACGATCATTACCACGCACGTCCAGAAGAACGTGGCGTTTCTGAAGAAAAAATCAGTCAGTTTCATTATAGTATCCCTCCTACATTTGTTTTGGCGGGTTGTGCGATTACCCGTACTACATCACCTTCATCGAGGGCGCTCAACCCCGATTCGACAATATTGTCTGTTTCGTTCAGACCAGACAGGATGATGATTCGCCCTTTGCTGTCGAGACCGGATATCTCCACGGGTTTTAACTTCACTTCGGAACGGTCATTCACGACCCATACATAACTTTTACCGTTCTGCATAAATACAGATCTGGGCCAAAGGGTATAACCACCTGAATGTTCTCCATTGCGAATTTCCACCGTTACCTCTACATTCATTCCTATCGAAAGAGCGTTCTTCGCATCTGTTTCGGGAAACAGGCGCATCCTGTATAACTGATTGCTGTTAGATTTGGGATTTATCGAGGCTAATTTCAAAGAGAAGTTATTATCTGCCAATAACCGGGAATGACATGAATAACTTATAAAGTTATCTTTTTGCAGGTAAACAGATGCAGGGAGTTCGCTCTCTATTTCTATGTTATTTACATCGACCAATGTAACAACGGCTGTTCCCGTATTGACCATTTCTGCTTTTTCAAAATGAACAGCCTGGATATAGCCCGATATAGGAGAATGAAGTTGGGTGTAGTTGACGGTGTTCCGGTTCGATTCCAGTTGTGCTTTCAACTGCTCCAATCCGGCTACGGCTTTTTCATAATCATTGTCGGTTATATTATTTCGACGGTGTAGTTCTTCCAGTCTTGTCATTTCCGTACTCAACTGTCGGTACTGGCTTTCGGTAGCTGCCAGTTGCAGTTGATAATCCGTATCGTCCAACCTGGCAATGAGCTGTCCTTCACGGATATAGTCACCCTCATCAACGCACAATTGCTTGATTTGTCCGGCTGTTTTAAAACCGAGTTCAATCTGCTGCGCTGCTTTGACCACTCCGGGGAACGACCGGAATGTATTTCCTGCGATAGGCTCGGCATGTACGATATGCACGTTTTTTACAATCGGTTTTTCTTTGACGCCATGGTTCCCACAAGAACAGAGTAGCGCAAAACAAAGGAGAGACAAGCTGAATAGTTTCATTGTTATTACTGTTATTATTATTTTTGTGTAAAGGTGAAGAATTCTCACATCGCTATTAGCATTATAGTCGTCATTATTGACCAAAAAGTCGGAATCGAGTCATACAAAAGAAAAAATGATTATTTTTGTTGACCAAATTAGACGTTCATGAAAGACAAAGCACAGAATATTGGTTTACGAATGGTGCAGGAGTTCGCCTCTACAGAAGCGTTATCAGACAAGTTCCTTATTTTTGATAACTATACGTCTCCGATGGAACATCTGGGAACTTTTGCCATTACCGGACACCCTGTCAAATTAGATAGCCTCTTAATTGTAATATGCTCGGAGGGGTATGCCCGGTTAATAGTCGGTTTTGAAGAGATTACAGTGCTGGAAAACCACTTTTTGATAGTGATGGAAGGCAAACCTTTCGAGGTGTTGGAATTAAGCAAGAACTTCAAGGCAGAATTGATGTGCTTAAAAGAAAGCCTCTTCGAGTTGCAGGGAAGTCATATACTAAGATTCCTCCACTTAATCAGAGAAAATCCCTGTCAACCGGTATTGGCTTCCAAAAAGCAGGAGTTTGAAGTCCTATTGAAATGTTTGAAACAAACGATGACAGATACCGGAAATATATTTCGTCAACAGATCATTCAATACTATTTATATATCTTGGCTTGTAATATCTTTAATTTGCTTTTAACCAACTACGCTCCGGCAGTTTTATCCCGAAGCGAATCCATTTTTCAGGAGTTCATAAAGAATGTAGAAAAATACTTTCGCAAGGAAAGGAGTGTCGGTTTTTATGCAGACAAGCTGAATCTGACCCCGAAATATCTTTCTACTGTGATTCAACAACAAACGGGAAAACATGCAACGGATTGGATTGACAAATATACTATTTTAGAAGCCAAGACCTTGCTTTAAATCGTCCACTCTCTCCATCCAACAAATAGCCTATGACTTGAATTTCTCGACTCAATCCCATTTTGGTCGATATTTCAGAAATCATACAGGAATGTCGCCAAAGCTATACAGAAATTCGTAAGTAGACGCTGCTTCCTTTCTATTTTCCCAGCTTGCGCACTTGGTCATTGAAGGTTTCACGGTCAATAGCCTTCTGACGGATGTACACCCGTTTGTTATAGACCGTCTGGGTTGACCAGTGGAAGAAATCTGCAATTTTGCTGGAATCCGTAACGCCGAGATGCATTAGTGCGAATATGCGCAATTCCGTGTTTAGCCGCCCCTCTTCCTTGGGGATGATACGGTATTCGGGTTGAAGTAAAGAGTTGAAGTCGCTCACGAAAGAAGGATAGACATGTAAGAAAATAGCATCGAAAGTCCGATAAAACTCCTTTAATTCAGATTCTATCATGATGGGAGAATCCGTAAATTTCAGTAGGTCTTTATACTGCTGGGTTTTCACCTTGTTGTTGATGTTTTTTCGGTATTGGTCAAGCTTACTGATGTAGTCAGAACAGAGGGTGAGCACAAATCCTATATATTCTTCTTTGATGATATTCTGGTCATAGAGTTTTTCATTGGCTTCTTTCAGCAGGTTGTTGGTTTCTGTAATCTGCTGGTGAAGTACGGTAATTTCATGCAGGCTGTTCTTCAACCGTTCATTGGCCGACTCCAACTCTGTATTCGAAGCAGAAAGCAGTCCATTCAGATTCTTCAGTTCTATCCGTTGCCGGCTACGGTGTTTCAAAATTCTGTACGTATATATCAGAGTAAGGGTGAGCAGGCAAGAAACGAATCCGATAACCCATAGCGACCAGCTTAACTGTCTGTTTTTAGCTTTCTTAATTTGCAGACTTGTCTTCTGTATGGCATCAAATGTAGAGAGACAAGAAACCATACGGACCCGATTGTTCATGATATGGGCCATTTCCAGACATAGGGAGATATATTTGTAAGCGCGCTCATTATCCCCTTTTTCATTGAGTAGCGTAGCCAAGTCATGCAATGTAACGTTATCGTTGTTGGCCAGTGTCATATCCATGATGGCGGCTTCTGCCAAACACTCCAGCCTCAGATCCGGTTGATTGTTGTCCCGATATAGTGTGGATAGTATATATAGCAATTTGCTGTTAGCGATGCTGATTGTCTTTGATGTTTCCAAATATACTTTTATTGCAACGATGGAACCGGAATAGTTCCCGGCTCGTAAGTCTTTTAATCCTTTATAAAGAATGTAATAGGGATTTTCATGAGGTAGTACATTCAAGGTAGAATCTATATAAAAGTGTTCTCTCTCGTAATAATAATCTCGCTTATCGCTACCACCGTCTGTATATTCGGCAAATCGGGAGTAGAGCAGAGACATCTGTCCCAAATATTCTATAAGCATACCTCCTGTTAGTTTGTCGTGGTCTATTTGTCGCATCTCTTCAACAGATTCATGCAGTTGTCCAATAATGGCATAAATATATGACCTCTGTATACGACATAGGTTCATCATGTTGTCATCACCCGTCTGTTGGGCAATGACAATATTGGCATTGACATATACGAGTGCCGAATCTATATTGAAATATTGATATTCCTGAAACAAACGTTTGTTGTGTTCATAGCGCGCCTGTAGCGTATTGGGCATAGGTTTACTAGCTATCCGGTTGATAGCCGATTGGCGCTGTTCGATGACTTGAGGGTAGTTCTCTATCAGTGAATCCAGTGTGTTCAACAGGTTTGCAGCCTTGTCGCTATAGAATGCTGCTTTACCTTGTAGGCTACATAGGAAAAGTAACAAAAAGGTTCTGGCAACTGTTTTCATACTTATATTCTTATTTTGCCCTAAAGATACTAAGATATTTGGAAACACTACAATTTTCATTATCCTATGACGTAAAAAGCAGAATTTTTCACTACACTTTTTCATCCGGATAAGGAAATTAGCCTCATCAAATCGTCTATAAAAATCTACTTTTTTTATCGTCCAATGCAAAGCATAAATCATTGATTATAAAATA
>ENA-OPYP01000016-OPYP01000016.1-human-gut-metagenome-genome-assembly--contig:-NODE-16-length-14899-cov-0.729962_pt1 | contig 14899 bp, 16 predicted proteins | sample MGYA00242638_ERZ504484 | MGnify/ENA primary metagenome ERZ504484 (study PRJEB26092, sample SAMD00036300) | human gut metagenome | host: Homo sapiens | study: EMG produced TPA metagenomics assembly of... | reverse complement strand
GCCCGGGGTGAAGATAATCTTGCGGCGATAAATCGTGCTTGCCGTCACGTCTTCCAGTTTGTCCTGGCTCTTAGCGTTGATGCCGGGACGGAAACAGCCGAACTCACCCAGCTGTACCGAAAATCCCTTGTTGATATCCATATTCAAGGTGTCGATCAATCCGTCCAGCACCAACTTCACCACACCGCGAGGCGCCATGCCTATCTTGGAAACCTCGTCGCATAAATCCTTAAAACCTACCACACCCAAAGTTTTCATCTGCGCCACGTACTTTTCCGTTTTTGTCTCGTCAAAACCGAATACTCTCTTTTTTACTTCATAATTCAAAGCCATAGTTTTTTAATTTTAAATTGATTAATAAAAGTCGGTCTTGTTCGCTCGTCAGTCTGCAAAACCAGTTTCTTTGTGACCACGATGCAAAGATACAACGGGCAGAAAACGGGGTGGTGCTTTAACGGAGGTTTAAGGAGGTTTTCGTAGGATAAAAAAGGATATTGGAGAAAAAGAAAGGAACTGATAGACAATGACTAAGAAATTTTATTCCTTAATCATACATTGTTTTTATCCTTTACGGCATCTTTAATTGACAGCGTAAAAAAAGTTCAGGTTCTTTTTCTCTCTGAATTTGCGCTTGCAAACTCCAAACTCTTTTTTCCGAAAAATGGATAGTGGTAGTTTCGTGAGCCGACAGGACATAGGGCAATGCACCTTCCACATGAAATACATTGACTTTCATCTGTCTTTATGGGGTTCTCCGACGCAATGGCACGTGTCGGGCACTCTTCCTGAATAGGACGGCACGCCTACGACCAACAATTCATTGCGTCCCAATCTCAAACCGGGGGATTAAAACATTACTCGTAATGTCATGTTGGATATTATCGGCGTGCAGCTGCTTGACGATACCCTGCACGATGGCTTTGGTAGTAAATGTAGCACTGAAAAAAAACAGAATGGACTTTTATGTATCTCCATAAATCTTAATTTATCCGATTAAATTTCTAATAACCGTAAATTTATTGGTATCCGTTCAAGGTCAGGCAGAAGAAGTCACTGTCATCATACGGATAATCGTATTCGATGGGGAGTTCTTCTTTCTCTATTTTCTTGAATCCGGCTTTCTCATAAAACAGATGTGCTCTGTCCGTATTCTTGGGGGTGTCGAGAATGATTTGCCTCCAGCTTTTTCAATATGCGGAATAACAGCCCTTTATCCATATTGAGCTCACGGGATATGTCCTTTGCATTTCGATTCGGATGCAAATACACATCTTGAATTTTACCTCTTTCTGGCATACACCACACTCGGCCCCATCCCATGCCTCATCAGCACCCCTTCTTCTATAAACCTATTCAAATCGACAACCGCCTGCTTATAACTACGTCCTGCCAGCCGTGCATACTGGGAGCGATTGATGCAGGGGATACTGCTGCAAATACTCATCCAGCAACTGCCAGCGCTGCTCCACGCCCAACGCCTCATCGGCAGACGAAGCAGGCGCCGATGCCGATTGCGGACAACGCTCCAACTGCATCTTACCTTTCAAATCCTTATAGAACTCCCTGCCCAGACGGAAATTCAACCCACGCAAAGCGATGGAGGCAGCACGAAGCTCTTTCTTGTCCGTCGCCTGGCGGGTACAACTCAAAGAGGGGGTGAAGTAACCCAGTTCGCCCAGCTCCACCGTCCAGCCATTGGCAAGGCAGTCGCGCAACTCGTCCATAAAGCCTGCCATCGCTCCTTCCAGCAGGCTGCGGCTGAGGCCGGTGAAAAGATGTACACGCTCGATAAATTCCTTGCGGTCGATGGTGCCCTTGGGGACAAAGCGGGCATAAAGGAATTGTTGCTCGCCGGTCTGGCGGACGTCGGGTTTCTCGAAAAGGTCGTAATACGCACTCATATATATTCTGTTTTTAAATGGTTCTGCAATTCCGTTTTTTCTTCTTCCCTGGCATTAAGGAGAAGAAATGCTATTCTTTAATCGTTCCACCATGGAGAAAATATCATTCCACCACGGAAGAAAAAATCGTTCCACCATTGGTGGAACGATTTTTCCCACACGATTGGAACGATTTAATAGTAGCATACAAATATACTAATCGAAAGGAGGAAAAACAAGAAAATTCCCATAAAAAACATATCTTTACGCTGGAAATGAAACATATAAAAAATACACACCAAACTCACTTTAGAGTCATGAAGAAAATATATCCCAAAAAAATGGTTGGAACTGCATCCGTACAAGCAGACAAACAGCGTTGACCAGTACTACGTCGGCATTGCAAACGAAATCCACAAAAGACTTTACTCTTCAACGATAGCCGACGCCTTCGAAGAAGAGGAAAACATACGCTATACAAGCCTCTGCCTCGCCGCATGGTTTGAGGACGTCATCTCCCAGACCGGCATCTGGCAGGCATTCACTGCCGAGTGCCGGAAGCGATACGGAGCCTATCTGCCCTTCTACCCCATCAAAGGCGATTACTTTCCGGATGAAATCAATCTGGAGGACATACGCTTTCTGCTTTGGCACCATATACAATATCTGTGCCGGGGAATAAGCGCCATCAACCCCGAGAATCCCGGAATAGAGCAGACTGCACAAGAGATATACGGACTGCTTGCAGAGGAATACGAAACCGCTCCCGAAAATGAAAGGATGCAGGAATTTCTATACCACTCTGCCATGGGAGAAGAAGACTTCTTCCGCTACCGGGGAGATACTGGATTGGTTTCACTACCAATGCTACTTCAACATCGAAAATGTCGCCCAATGCCGGGACGAAGCTGAACGGTTGCTGGATGATGAAAAGATTACTCCCGAAATGGCAGAGACCCTCATATATGCCACACGCACCTCACTGACGTTCAAAGGCCGCCGCAACCTGCTGTCGCTGACCTCACCGGAATGGCTGGCTCTCATCGGCAATGCCCATCCCGAACATCAGCTTTGGGGCAAGGTGAAGGTACGGGAAAACAGTTGTTATCTGCTGGAGAAAGAAGATGACAGGTATCTGTACGTCAAAGATTTGTGCAGTGAGGACGAAGGCGAATTTCAAGATAACCAAGAAGTCCTTGAACCTTTCGGCCATCCGTAGCCGAGAGGTAGGGAAAAGCACCCTTATCTGCGAACTGATTTATTTTGGCAACGCATGGTGGCAGTGCGGCATGCTTCTCGAGAACAAGTACAACCAGAAAATGGCGGAATATGTGGACGACTTGACGAAACAGAAAGAAAAGACGAATGAAAAGGCTGCATTCCATGATTTCATAAAAGCATCCGGCGGGAAATCTTTTGTATTCTGCCAATCGCAAGAGGAGATTTCTGATTTTCTGCTGAACAAGATGGACTACAATTTGAAAGAAGGCCTGGACATACCACGCATAAATACGGAAAACGGAGCCATGCTGATGGCCAACCCGCACACCGGCCTACATATCCAATTCAAGCTGTGCGAATGCATCAAATCTCCGGACAACCCTAATTATAATAAGGAGGAAGCAGAGAAAAACGCCATTATGTTCATCGTCAACCCAGACATTATCCCCTACCAATTGAGTTGCATCCTGCAAGACGAAGGCATGCTTCCGGATGCTTATCTGAACAGTTTGCAAAGAAAAGAATACGGGCAAGAGTTCATACGCAAGAATGCACACTTCCTGACTGATTATTTCCATTATCGGTGTCGGGAGAAAGACTTTGATTAGTTGAAAATGGGGGGTGAATACCACTTTTGACACATTTCCAACTACCAATTATCATAGTGCTTTCCAGAACTTCTGGAAATCCTTATACCGTCCGTAGCACACTAACTGGTCGCCGGCTTGTATCTGGTCATTTTCCGGCAGTTCGTTCAGTACATTGTGTTGCACATACGAGACGCCCAGGCAATTCTTCAAAGTCTCGGCACGTTTCAAGGCGAGCATCTTCAGGCCAAACTCCTTATCGAGATTCAATTCATTGGCATAATAGCCAATGAACCTGTCCGGAACGGTGAACTTGACTACATAATAATCCGGTGCCACGCGGAAGGTCTCCATATCGGCACCGAATTCCAGCAACTGTACCAGTCCGCGTGCGGCATCCTCCTCGGGAGTAAGAATGCGTTCCAGCTCAAAAGCCTCGAGTACGGAACGGTGGACAGCGTCAATGGCGCGGGCATAGATATGCTGCACCTTCTTCTGCTTCAGCAAAGCCACTACACGGATGGATGCACCGAAATTCTCGCCGATGGCAACAATCACCACATCCACACTGTTCAGCGGCAACACGGACAAGGCCTGCTCGTCCGTAGCGTCGATGACAAAGGCTGTGGCAATCTTTTCCTTCAGACTATCCACCCGGCCGACGCTCACGTCCGCACCTATCACTTCGTGCCCCAGTGCAGAAAGCTCTTCTGCCAGCACGTGACCATAATTCCCTAAACCGATAATAATATACTTCATCTTATTTAATTGATTATAATCTGACCACTCGGATACTGATACTTCGTATGCTTCTTCTGCTTGATGATGCCAAGCATCAGCGTAATTAGTCCCACACGCCCCACAAACATCAGCAGTGCCACCAGCAGCTTGCTGTCGTCTCCCAACCGTGGGGTAAGGTTCAAACTGGACCCCACCGTGCTCAATGCCGACACACACTCGAAGGTAATGGCCAAAAGCGACGTACCCGGCTCCAGCATACTGATGATGAAAACAAACAGCAACAAGACGCCGAACGACATCACCACCGTGGCATTGGAACGACGGATGGAATCATGTGACAGCTCACGGCCAAACACCTCTACCCGTTCCGTGCCGCGCAACACAGCCACCAGATTCAGCACCACTACCGCAAAGGCATTTACCTTGATACCGCCTGCCGTAGACTGTGAACCGCCTCCCACCCACATCAGAAACAGATATATAAGCAATGTCTGTACCCCCAAGCCTGCCAAGTCCACACTGGTAAAGCCTGCCGTACGGGGACACGTGGCATTGAAAAACGCCTGCGTCCACTTGTCGGCCACCGACATGCCGGCGAAGGCGGCATTCCACTCAAAGACAGCAATGCCCACCGTGCCCAGTACCAGCAGCAGGAAGGTGACTATCAGTACAATCTTTGTATTCAGGTTGTACAGATGGTAAAAACGCTTGCCGTCCCAATGCCACGTACGCAGAAAGTGCCACAGACGACGCAGATGGTAAAGAATAATATCCTTGAAATTCACCAGTATGGGGAAACCGATACCCCCCAAAATAATCAGCAGAGATATATAGATGAAGAACGGATTGTGCCCCGTCATCACCAACGGATTACCCAGATTTCCGGGCAACGTGGAGAATCCCGCATTGCAGAAAGCGGAAATGGCATGAAAAGCGGAAAAGGCCAGCTCTTCTTGAAGGTCCATCCCCATCGTCCCGTGGATGTCTCCCCAGATAGCAAGCATCCCTATTCCTTCAATCACCAGCGTAAAGGCCAGAATATAGACCAGGGTGGAGAGCAAGGAATTCAAGGAATTGGAACTCACCATGTCGCGCACCACCAACTGATTGTACAACGAGGTATTACCCATGAAGAACATGGCAAAGAAGCTCGTCAGTGTCATCACTCCCAGACCGCCTATCTGAATCAGCAGAATGATTACCACAAAACCGGTCGGGGTAAAAGTGGACGCCACATCGGACAGACGTCAGCCCCGTGACGCACACCGCACTGGTGGATATGAACAGCGAGTCGACCCACGATATGCCGTTCATCGTGCAGCGCGGCAACATCAACAGCCCCGTGCCTATCATTATGATTATCAAGAAACTTGCAGCCAGAATAAGCGAAGTTCGTACGCCGCCCCCAGCAACCGTACCAGCCCGTTGGAAAGGCTGAAAAAGGAAAACACCAGCAGCAGGACAAGATGATAGGCCTTGCCATGCAGAAATTCCCAGAACTGCAAGATGGCGCCCTCCTCCTCCGGACGATGGAAAATGACCGGGATAAGAGTCAGATAGAGCAGAATGGTCAGTATCCAGGTGAGCTTACTGAAGGTGCGCCGGGTATCCTTGTATTCCAGCAAAATGCGAAGGGTGACATCTACCAGAAAAACAATCCACACCCCATGGTACAAGCGTTGGAGCTGATGCGCCTCGACCTCTGAAATCGTAAAGCCATGCTCATAGACCACGCCGACAATCAGCAGGATGGAGGCAAATAAGTGATGGAAGTCATTACTCCCACTGTCATCCGTACGTAAGGGTGAATCCATTTATTTTGATACAAAAGGAATTTATGATAAATCTTCATAAATGCATCGATTAATGAAACGCGGCAAACTTAGACAAATATACCTTGATATACAAAAAACAAAAGGAAAAAGAAATTGGTTCAAAAATAATAGCTACATTTGGGCATTGAATTATTAATAATTTTAACCACTATGAGCAACAAAAAGAAAAGATTCATTCTCCCGGAAGAGGAAATCCCACAGTACTGGTATAACATACAAGCCGATATGGTGAACAAGCCCATGCCACCGCTTCACCCCGGCACCAAGCAACCGCTGAAAGCAGAAGACTTGTATCCTATCTTTGCCGAGGAACTCTGCCGCCAGGAACTGAATCAGACCGACACGTGGATTGAAATCCCCGAAGAGGTCCGCGAAATGTACAAATACTACCGCAGCACTCCGCTGGTGCGCGCTTATGGATTGGAGAAAGCGCTCGGCACACCGGCACATATCTACTTCAAGAACGAGAGCGTCAGCCCGATGGGCTCGCACAAGCTGAACTCCGCCATCCCACAGGCATACTATTGCAAGCAGGAGGGAGTGACTAACGTGACCACCGAAACCGGTGCCGGACAATGGGGAGCTTCCCTGGCATATGCCGCCCGCCTCTTCGGACTGGAAGCCGCTGTCTATCAGGTAAAAATCAGTTACGAGCAAAAGCCCTACCGCCGCAGCATCATGCAGACATTCGGTGCGCAGGTTCACCCCGTCTCCCTCCATGTCTACCCGCGCCGGAAAAGATATACTGACCGCCCATCCCAACTATCAGGCTCGCTGGGAACAGCCATTTCCGAAGCCATAGAGCTGGCACAGACCACTCCCAACTGCAAATATACCCTCGGCTCCGTATTGAGCACGTGGCCCTGCACCAGACCGTCATCGGACTGGAAGCCGAAAAGCAGATGGAAATGGCGGGTGAATATCCCGACACCGTCATCGCCTGCTTCGGAGGAGGTTCCAACTTTGGCGGTATCGCCTTCCCCTTCATGCGCCACAACATCCTCGAAGGAAAGAAAACACGCTTTGTCGCCGCCGAACCTGCTTCATGTCCGAAGCTGACACGCGGCAAATTCCAATACGACTTCGGAGACGAGGCCGGATACACTCCGTTGCTGCCCATGTTTACACTGGGACACAACTTTGCCCCTGCCAATATCCATGCCGGCGGCCTACGCTATCACGGTGCAGGTGTCATCGTATCACAACTGCTGAAAGACGGTTATATGGAAGCGGTGGACATCAAGCAGCTCGAATCATTCGACGCCGGTTGTCTGTTTGCGCAAGCAGAGGGCATCATCCCCGCCCCCGAGTCCTGCCATGCCATTGCCGCCACCATCCGCGAAGCAAACAAATGCAAGGAAACGGGTGAAGAGAAGGTGATTCTGTTCAACCTTTCCGGTCACGGACTTATCGACATGGCATCCTACGACAAGTATTTGTCCGGCGATTTAGTGAATTACGAGCTGACGGATGCCGACATCCAGAAGAATCTGGACGAGATAGGCAATCTGGCTTAATAGATATTCGCCATACTGACAAGCGGTTCATAGAGTTTCTCTATGTCCTGCGAGTCCATCTCAATCTGTACCTGGTCCCCCGGAATCAAACGAGTTCCTGCGGGGACCAGATTTTTTCCATCCCGATGTACATTGATAATGACGCAACGCTCCGGCAGGGACAGTTCGTCCACCAGTTTCCCGTCCAGATAAGAATCCGTCATAATCTCCACTGAAAGCGTATAGCGTTTCTCTTCTTTAAAATCGGGAGCATGAATCATATCTTCATAGAGGGAGACGTTGGAAGGCTTCATTTGCAGAAGTTCCGTAAAATAGTAGGTCAACCCACCAACAACCACCGAAGGGTAAAAGACCTCAAAATGCCCCGTAATCTCCGTAATCAGCACAATGGCCGTGAGCGGTGTACGGACCACGGCCACCAGAAAAGCCGACATGGAAACAAGCATGATATAACTGACATTCTCTTGCCCGATGACACCGTACCTCACTCCTACCAGACCGACAATCTGTCCCAACAACCCTCCCGTAACCAGCGTCGGAATGAAACTGCCGCCCGGCAATCCGGAAGAGACAGAGAAAACTGAAAAGACAAAATGCAGCAACATGACAGCCGTCACCCACATAATCTGCGTACTGCCGTTCTGTGCCTGGGCCAGCAGAAACTGCTCCCCGCCTCCAGTCAGATTGACCTGCATCAGCGAAATGATGTAGGCCACCAGCACCAGATAGAACATCTTGACATACGCCGGAGAATTGACTTTGGCATACACATGCCTGAAAGCATTCATGGTGGAGGAGTAGAACTTCCCGCATACGGAGACAATCACCGCCAATATCAAGAAATACTTCATCTGGACAAAGAAGGCGAAAACCGGTTCCGTTACTTCTATCAGATGGTAAGGATTCACGGGAAAGACCATGCTTGCCACGGCTCCTGCCACAACACCCGCCAGCAAGGTAGTGATGGCCGTCTTAGGGGCATCGAAGCGTTCAATGGATTCTATTACAATGAGCGAGGAAGCCAGTGGCGCTGCAAAAGCCGCAGCGAGCCCCGCTCCCGCCCCGGCTGCCAGCAACTGTTTCTGTTCGCCTTTCAGGATATGGGTCCAGCGAGATACCAGGCTACCCACATAAGAGCCTATCTGCACGGAAGGCCCTTCGCGTCCCAAAGACAGCCCCGCCGAGAAGGACAGAATGCCCCCTACAAACTTGGATACCATCTCGATGAAAGGATGCCGGTAAGTGATGCGCCCGTTAATCACGCCGCGTGTCTGCGGAATACCTCCCCCACCGATAAGCGGCATTTTCCCCACGAGCCACATGACGAAGACGAGAATGCCCCAAGAAAACAGAAAGAGTGGAATGTGCCAGTACCAGGCCGGATGCGAAGCGAAGAAACCACTGCGGAGGTGGAACAGATAATAGAGAAGATAGTGATAGGGTACAGCGACCAGTCCCGTCAGCAAACCGACGAACATGCTGACGAAATACAGCCGGGCATCCACCAGCTTCAACTTCCAGATGTGCCAGCCGCGTACTGTTTTCCAGTTCTTGACCCTCGTCCAAAGACGTTCTGCCTTATCCCATAGTTCCATAACAAAACAACTCCCGTTAACTTGCGCTTTACAACAACAAGCAACGGGAGTTGTTTTATACAGAAACATTATTTACCAAAATCTGTTCTTTGCAGGATTATACTCAAATCCCACGAGCTTCAATTTTCGTACAATGTCCTCTTTCTCTACGTTCATATCCTCGCAGAGCGCGTCCAGCGAAGGATAGAAATCACGCAGTTTCATGTTGATGAAGCTGTACAGCATCACCGGGTCCTCAGGTAATCTCATAGTTACAATCTTTAAATTTAAACTAATACCGGGGACAAAATTACAATAAAAAAACAAAATAGAGATAATTTTAGTGTGGAATATACAACCTACCCGCCGCAAACGATTGAGGGCCATGTTTACGGAGCTTCCGTCTGCTCTATCTTCAGGGAGACCTTCTCGATAATCTTGCCAAGCTCCTCTTCCAGCGGAATCACATTAAAGTCGCCCCAGAAATCGGCATCATACTTGAAGTCGGTTTCAGAGAAGACGGTATGCACCGGCAGCCGTTCCGCACGCGGGAAGCGCGTCACGTTCTCCCCGTCAATCCGGCAGGTCACCATCTCGAACCAGGTATACAGAGTGGGATTACTGAAGAGCATGCGTTTTCTCTTCATCTTGAAGTAAAGGTCGCCACGGATGTGGTGGACATAATAGGTACCGTTCCAGGGTTTGTATGAGACGGTATAGACAAGTTTCTCCGTTGTCAGCCTGATTTTCGGAGCCTGGCGTATCACGAAAAGCCGTGTGGCGGCCTTCACATACCGGGGATGAATCTCGAAGCGGGCACGCAGCAAGGCGCTGTTCTCCGAGTCTATATAGAGTTCTCCGCAGAACAAAGGCTCCTTTACCCCACGTTTCTGCTCAAAATAGACGACGTTGGCAGTACGGTCGTCCACCGATACGATGTCGCCCGAAGTATAGGTATAAAGTTCCTCGCCGGATTCCAGCAAGAGGAAGTCTGGAAGATTCTTCATGATGTCCAACTGCAGACATGCCTCCACCCCGGAGCTGATTTTGGCAAGCACACTGTCCGTCTGCTCCCGGTTATCTATCTTGCTCATCTTGAGCAGTTTCACCTGGTCTTTCTGTCCGGGTTCCATCGTCGGTGATTTGTAGACCTTGAAAACGGCCTCCGTCAGGCTCTGGAACTTGTTCTTCAGTTGTACACCTTCCCGGTAGAAGGTGGTCAGATAGACCGGAGAAGTGGAGCAGTTCCTATCCCGGTGCTCTATCATCTCGCGAAGCAGCTTTTTAGGCTCCACCAAGCGGATAAGCACTTCTTGCAAGGAAATGACTTTCGGCTCAAGGCTCAGAACATTGCTGCGTCCTTCCAAAGCAGAGGCTTCCACCGTTTGCCCCACATAACCCAGATGGGAGAAGGAGAGCATGCAGCGCCTCAACGAGTCGGGCAGGTTGAGCCGGAATTCACCGTTCTGGTTGGTAATGTTACCCAGTGAGGTTCCTTGTGCGATGACCGACGCACTGACGACGGGCTCTCCCGTCTCCTTGTCCAACAGGATTCCGGCAATGGTGGAATACGCCGGTCGGGGCGGCAGGAGTACCGTTTCTTCCATACTCTTCCTTTCTGCCGCCCGTGTTATCAATATATGGTTGCCTAATACCTTCAATTCGAGGTTCCGACTGCCGGTTATCCTATGAATGGCCTGTCTCACGGAACACTCCTGCTTCCTGACCCTCACTACTGAGTCGTTATGGATGACCTTGCTGTCATAGATAAACAGATAGCCGGACTGCTCCGAGACTTTCCCCAACAGCGCATAAACCGTTCCCTTCATTCCAGGCAGCCGGACGATGCGGTCCAGCACATCGCCTCCGTCCGCTCTTGCACTGCCTGCCAGGAAGAAAATGAAGAGTGGCAAATGGAGAATGAAGCATTTCATTGAATTCATTGTTCCGACAATATCAGTCTATTGCCCTGACGTGTACACTTCAAGTCGAACGTCCAGCATATCAGCTCGGCCACAGACTCCGGGGAGTTATTCGAAAATTCGACCGTCAGCCGCCGTTTGCCCAGGGTTGGCGACGCGGCTTCTATCTGCCAGCCGGCAGACTCCTTATTGATGGCACGCAGCACATCCTCCAGGCACTCGTCCTTGAAACGGATGTTGCTGGTGTAGCGGTCAAAGAGCTCCGGATTCTCCGTCTCGCTGACGAGCAGACTGCCCCCCTGCAAGATAACCGTTTCTCCCGCCTCTACAAAGACCGTCTGTTCCTCTTGTTTCAGCAGCACCTTCACCTTCCCGCGCTTCACGGACAAGCTGAAGGGGACCCCTTCATTGCTCCTGACATTGAAAGCCGTGCCCAGTACCTCCACACGCACCCTTGCCGTCTCAATCGTAAAAGCCTGCTCGGGTTTCTTTGCCACATCAAAGAAGGCTTCGCCCTGCAGGTTCACTTCCCGCTTGTCTTCCGCAAAATGTTCAGGATACTTCAGCGTGCTTTCCTGCGCCAGATATACCACCGAACCGTCTTCAAGGGTCTTGACCAGTGTGGGCTTCTCCCGGTTCTCCTCCGTCAGCAAGCTACGACTGTCCCCACCTTGTTCCGGTACGGCCCACCATGCGGCAAAACATACGATTCCGGCAATCACGGCTGCCGAAACGCTCCCCCACTTGAGGTAAAGCCTGCGGTGCGTTGCCGAAGCGTGTTCCGCATCTGCCGGCAGCAGGCAGTCCGTTTCGAAGCGGGCATAAAGCCGTACCCATGCCTCGTCGGTCCTTGTCTTCTTTTTATCTACTTCCATCATTGTGTCCGGATATAATTATCAATTTCATTTCGTAAGGTTCGGAGTACCTTGGTCATTTCCGCTTCCACCGTCTTGACGGACAACGAAAGCGACAAGGCAATCTCTGCATATTTCTTCCCCTCCATGCGGTGCATCCTGAAAATCTGCTGCCGGCGCCGGGGCTGCTTGTCGAGCGTATGCCGGATGAGAGTCCGTAGTTCCTCGTACTCCAAATGCGCGTGGGGGGTCGGACGAATAGCCCGGCCCGGACTCCGTACGGACAGATGCCCGATAGCGCTCCTTGACCTCCTGATGCTCACAAAACTGCACGGCTTCATTCCTCACAGAACGGTAGAGATAGCTTTTCACGGACTGGAATACTTGTAACCGCTCCCGATTCTTCCACAGCACGTAGAACAGCTCCTCCACAATTTCCTCGGCGGACGCGTATCACCCGTGATGCCCGCAGCATACCAGCAAAGGGGGGAATAATACCGGCGGAAGATTCCTTCGAACGCCTTTATATCGCCCTCCTTTATTCTGGCCAGTATCATCAGTTCATTCAGCATACTATGTTGAGGTACAGCTTATCTTCTACAAAGATAAAGAAAACTATCAGATAATCAATTGGATTGCTTCCGCAATTTACTGACTGCATTCTCCAGGGATTCCGTAGTCTATGATATTGTAATTCCTCCAGAAGTCTTCGTTCCAATACTCATCCACCAGGTCGTAGAATACCTGCTTCCGTTTGAAGGTATTCTTGTTGGAGATACCGGAGAGAGGGCTTTCCGTCCTGTCGGTCACCACCATTTCGGAAAAAGCGGTGTAGCTGGAGGAGAACAGCCTTTTTTTCCAGTCGCATTTAAAGCGGATGACATTCCGTATATAGTTCAGGTAAGTCTTGGCCCCCTGCTGCTTGTAGGTCACCAGATAGGTGACTTCCTGCGGGCGGAACCGTAAGCCGACGGGCTTCTTATGCAGAATGGCCTCCACTGCCTTCACCCGGTTTGCCATGTCCAGGCCAAACTCGGCACGTGTAAAGGAAAGCCGTTCGTAGTCTATATACAGTTTCCCGATGAACAAGGCATACATCAGGCTGACCCGCGGACGGAAGCTGACCACATACTGCATGCGGTTATCCAGATTGACGGGGTCCTCCATACGGAATTCATAATAGTCCAGATTGTCCGTGCTCAACAGTGCATCGCCATTCTTCACAATGTCCAGATAAAGGGACAGATTGGGGCCTCCCACCACTTTCACAGCCAGCGTGTCACTCTGCTTTTGGCTCAGCAGGCGGCGGCCCTTCAGCAGCTGCACCTTGTCGCGGTCTACATCGCGGGAGTTATAATCCGTCTTATAGACATCCATCACTGCCTCGGATACGCTGATATAGCGACGGCGCTTCTGCACGGTTTCCCGATAGAAGGCGGTCAACATGTTGTCATTGCCAGAATAGTTTACTGGAATTTTCTTGATGGCCTCTTCCACTATGACGCGGGGATTATTGCCATAGACCACAATCTCGCTCAAAAGATTGGGGGCCGGTATCATCCAGATGGTCAGCTCGCCCGTTTTTTTCAAGTTCTTCCAGAGAGAGGTGTGTAGTGAGATAGCCGATATGGGAGACTTCCAGTCCACGGAAAGCTTCCGCTTCCGCTACTTTCAAGGAGAATGTGCCGTCGGCATTGGTCACCGTTCCGATATTGTTGCCGACAACAGAGACGTTCACGTTTTCGAGTTTCTTCCTGCTGTCCTTGTTCTTGACCGTACCAGTGATGACGAGCTCGTTCACTGCCGCGTCCTGCGCCATCAACGGGGTGATACCCGAAGATAAGAATACAAACAAACACCCAAGTGTAAATCCTACAAAGTTTTTCATAAGGCATGTTTTTAAGGGGTTTCTATTAATAAGAGCGGTAAGAAAGATAAAACCCTATGGAATGGAGAGAAAAACACCAAAAAAGTAGTACGTTGATAATCAGAGAGAAATTTTGCCAAGACATTGCCATAGGTTTGGCAAAACTTTGCCATGCCTATGGCAAAAGTTTGCCAACGCGGTGGCAAAGTCTTGCCAATAGTAAGGCAAAACCTTGTCAAGCTGTTGGCAATAGCTTAGTTGAATTGCTGAGGCTTCCGCTGGCTCAGAATAACGTAGATGATGACCGGCGCACCGATAATGGGCGTGACGGCATTCAAGGGGATAATACCCGCTTCGCCGGGCATGACGCAAATCAGGTTGCAAAGCAGTGCCACTGCACCGCCACTCAGGATGGTGACCGGCAATAGGGAATTGTGATTGGCTGTCCCCAATATCATGCGGGCCACATGCGGCACGGCCAGACCGATAAAAGCGACTGGGCCACAGAAGGCGGTGGTGACAGCCGTCAAGAGCCCGGTGATAATCAAAAGCCAGTTGCGCACACGGCAGATATTTACACCTAGATTTTCGGCATAGCGCTCTCCCAGCAACAAGGCGTTCAGGGGCTTTATCAACAATAATGAGCCGAACAGTCCCACAATGGTGACCAGCGCAAAGGCCGGCATCTGCTGTAGGGAAACTCCACCGAAGTTGCCCAGCCCCCATATCATATAGGACTGCACCCCCTCTGCCGTAGCAAGAAGTTCAGCAGGGCAATGGCCGAAGAAGCGATGTAGCCTATCATGATACCCGTTATCAGCAGCATGATATTGCTCTTTATCAGCGTGGAAAAGAAAAGGATAAGTGCCATAATCAGCATGGCTCCGATAAATGCGCCAAG
>ENA-OPYP01000015-OPYP01000015.1-human-gut-metagenome-genome-assembly--contig:-NODE-15-length-15009-cov-0.724701_pt1 | contig 15009 bp, 25 predicted proteins | sample MGYA00242638_ERZ504484 | MGnify/ENA primary metagenome ERZ504484 (study PRJEB26092, sample SAMD00036300) | human gut metagenome | host: Homo sapiens | study: EMG produced TPA metagenomics assembly of... | reverse complement strand
CCCGATACTTCTCCACGGAAGGAAACCGTTCCTAAGTGTTGCAGGACGGGAGGTACTCCATTATAGTTCTTGCTGAAATTCCGGACAAAGAAGGCAATTCCTTCCGGGTCTGCGTACAAATTGGACAAATTGCCGAATATATAAGCATTTTCCGGATGGGAAAGGTCTTGTAGTGATACGTCTCCCCTCAGATAAAAATGATTTCCGACAGAGACGGAAAGGTGCGGGCAATCAGTTGATTGACAGTGCCGTCCGTCTGTACCTCTACTTGCAATTTTTCCTTGAAAGAACCAAAAGCCGGAACAAAAGCCGATAAATCCTGCAAGGCGATTTGAGAGGGCAGCAAATGGAATGAGAAACGGACATCTTGGGCAAGATTGTCAAATGCCCCCAGACTGTCATAATCCATGTGTATAGTATCCATTGCCAAAGAGGTGTTGGGGAGGTCGATGGCGAAATTTTCGATTTTCATCCGTTGGTCATTGCCGATAACCTTTAGGCTTAGTTTCTTCAATTCAAATCCGGAATGTTCTTCTTCGATGCTCAGACGCTTGATGGCAGCATTGATAGAATCATTTTGCAATGCTTTTAGGGAGATGTTTGCAATAATGTTACGCAAGCGGAGATGCTGTGGATTGAACTTTCCCGGAGTCTCTTTCTCGGACAGCACATCATATGAAACCTTTCCGCGGCGTATCAGTAAGGAATTGATACGGAGATCCAGGTTGTTTTTCTTTTGAACCGTATCTTTGGATGCGAATGCGTCGAGTACAAACTGAAAATTAGGTTTATCCTTGGGAGTCTGCTTGTTCAGATTGATGTTAAAGCCGAACAATTGTATGTTACTGATGGATATTTTGCCGCTGAATAGGGGGAGAATATCGAATTTGGCAGAAAGACGGGTCACCTTCAGCATTTCCTTGCTAGACTGGTCGTCCAGGAGCAGGTCGTCGATGATGATGCGGTTCAGCAATCCTATGTTTATTCGCCCAATGGAAATCTTGCTGTCCAGTATGGAAGCCAGTTCATTGGCAACAAATACAGACATTTGTCGCTGAACGGATGGAATGTTCAGCAACAATATGGTACCGATATACAATCCCAATACAATACCGAGTACCCAGCGTACTGTTTTTTTTAGCTTTCTGATAGGCGGTTAATTTTTATAATCAGCCAACAAAAATATGAAATAATACGTTATGAATCGTACTTTTATCACTACTTTTGCAGCGTTTAAACGTAAATAAACATTATGAGTACAATAATCTTGGGAATAGAATCTTCTTGTGATGACACTTCTGCAGCTGTCATCAAAGATGGTTATCTGCTTTCGAATGTGGTGGCCAGCCAAGCTGTGCATGAAGCATACGGCGGGGTAGTGCCTGAACTGGTTCCCGCGCGCACCAAACAAAATATAGTTCCGGTAGTGCATGAGGCATTGAAACGCGCCGGAGTAACTAAAGAGGAATTGAGTGCTGTGGCTTTACACGTGGACCGGGATTGATGGGGTCATTGTTGGTGGGGGTATCTTTCGCCAAAGGGTTCGCCCGTTCATTAGGCATTCCCATGATTGATGTTAATCATTTGACTGGCCATGTTTTAGCTCATTTCATTAAAGCAGAAGGTGAAGATAATGTGCAGCCGGAATTTCCTTTCCTCTGCTTGCTGGTTTCCGGTGGAAACTCACAGATTATCTTGGTGAAAGCCTATAACGATATGGAAATTTTGGGGCAGACCATTGATGATGCCGCCGGTGAAGCCATTGACAAATGCTCGAAGGTAATGGGATTGGGATATCCAGGTGGTCCGATTATTGACAAACTGGCTCGGCAAGGTAATCCTAAAGCCTTCTCGTTCAGCAAACCGCATATTCCAGGGTTGGATTATAGTTTCAGCGGACTTAAGACCTCGTTTCTTTACTCTCTGCGCGACTGGATGAAGGACGACCCCGATTTCATCGAACATCACAAGACGGATTTGGCGGCATCACTGGAAGCTACCGTTGTAGATATCTTGATGGATAAGTTGCGCAAAGCTGCCAAACAATATAAAATAAAGGAAGTGGCTGTTGCAGGAGGCGTTTCTGCCAATAACGGATTGCGTAATGCTTTCCGTGAGCATGCCGGGAAGTATGGTTGGAAAATATTTATTCCGAAGTTCAGCTACACAACGGATAACGCTGCCATGATTGCCATTACCGGATACTTCAAGTATATGGATAAGGATTTTTGTCCGATGGAAGCACCTGCTTATTCACGCGTAACTTTAGGATAATATATAATAAGGTATGAAGTTGGAAGAAAAGGTAGGAGAGCTGCTGAAAGCCAAAAGAAAATTGTCCCTTTCCACCGCAGAAAGTTGTACGGGTGGAGGGATTGCCGCTCTGATTACTTCCGTTCCCGGCAGTTCGGAATACTTTAATGGTAGTATAGTGGCGTATTCCAATGAAATAAAGATGTCTTTGCTGCATGTATCTGCCGAAACTTTGGAAAAACATGGAGCAGTAAGCCGCGAAACTGTTACAGAAATGGTGAAAGGTGCGATGAAAACGCTGAAAACAGATTGTGCAGTGGCTACTTCCGGTATTGCAGGTCCTGGAGGTGGGACTCCGGAAAAACCGGTGGGTACGGTGTGGATAGCCGCTGCCTATAAAAAATGAAATCGTTTCCATGAAGCAGGAGGGGGACGAGGGAAGAAAGGGAAATGTGGAAAAAGCAATTCAAAATGCCCTTTTGTTGCTTTGTGAGAAGCTGAAATGAGGAAAAAATGCTATCATACAGTGAATTATTTTAAGAAAAAACTTGTTTGGTAACGATAAAAGTGCTTACTTTGCGCTCTGTTTGAAATAGGCAAAAAAGAAAACTATAAAATTAAGATAGAAATGTCAAAGATTTGTCAAATTACCGGAAAGAAGGCCATGATTGGCAACAATGTTTCACACTCAAAGAGAAGAACAAAGAGAACCTTTGATTTGAACTTGTTTAACAAGAAGTTCTACTATGTAGAGCAGGATTGCTGGATCAGCCTTAGCATTTGCGCTAATGGTTTGCGCATTATTAATAAGAAAGGACTGGACGCTGCTTTGAAAGATGCGGTAGCTAAAGGTTATTGTGATTGGAAAAGCATTAAAGTTATTGGCTAAAGTAGAGGAGAATACTGATTATGGCAAAGAAAGCAAAAGGTAACAGAGTACAGGTGATTCTGGAATGCACAGAACACAAGGATAGCGGTATGCCGGGTACTTCTCGTTATATTACGACGAAGAACAGAAAGAATACCACAGAGAGATTGGAGTTGAAGAAATACAACCCGATTCTGAAGAGAGTGACAGTACATAAAGAAATTAAATAATAAATCTATAACTTATGGCAAAGAAAGCGGTAGCAACCTTGCACGAAGGAAGCAAAGAAGGACGTTCTTATACAAAGGTTATCAAAATGGTGAAGTCTCCTAAGACTGGTGCTTACATCTTTGATGAACAGATGGTCCGTAATGAAGATGTTCAGAACTTCTTTAAGAAATAAGATAAATACAGTGGCTGTAAAGCGCTGATGACTTATAAAGATCCCCTTGTCGGTATTTCCGGTAAGGGGATTTCTTTTTAAAAAGAGGACGAAGTTTTTAATATTCGTCAGTTTTGTTATATCTTTGCTGAAAATGCGAAGATAGGCTGCACCTCAGCATAAAAAATGAACGGGTTCATTTTATTCTGCATTCGGTTTGCACTATCTTTGCAGGGAATGCGAAAACAGGTTGCATAAAAATAATTAGTGTATGGGATTTTTTAGTTTTTTCTCCAAGGAAAAAAAGGAAACATTAGATAAAGGATTATCTAAGACCAAAGAAAGTGTGTTTGGCAAGATTGCGCGTGCCGTGGCAGGAAAGTCAAAAGTTGATGATGAAGTATTGGATAATCTGGAAGAGGTGTTGATAACTTCGGATGTGGGCGTGGAAACGACACTGAAAATTATTGAACGTATCGAAAAGCGTGCAGCAGCCGACAAATATATGAATGCCACTGAGCTGAATCATATTTTACGTGATGAAATCGCAGCGTTGCTTACAGAGAATAATTCGGAGGATGTGGATGACTTTGAAGCACCGATTGCGAAGAAACCATACGTCATTATGGTAGTGGGCGTCAATGGTGTAGGGAAGACTACTACGATTGGCAAACTGGCTTATCAATTTAAGAAGCCGGAAAGTCTGTTTATCTGGGTGCTGCCGATACTTTCCGTGCTGCTGCTGTGGAGCAGTTGGTGATATGGGGGTGAACGGGTAGGTGTACCTGTTGTAAAGCAGAAAATGGGTGCTGACCCGGCTTCTGTCGCTTTTGACACACTGAGTTCCGCAACTGCCAATAATGCCGATGTGGTAATTATAGATACGGCAGGACGCCTTCATAATAAAGTCGGTTTGATGAATGAACTGACGAAAATCAAGAATGTGATGAAGAAGGTTGTTCCTGATGCTCCGAATGAGGTGTTGCTTGTGTTGGATGGCTCAACCGGACAGAATGCATTTGAACAAGCCAAGCAGTTCACTCTGGCAACGGAGGTTACGGCAATGGCTGTTACAAAGTTGGACGGAACAGCCAAGGGTGGCGTAGTCATCGGCATTTCAGACCAGTTTAAAATTCCGGTTAAATATATTGGATTGGGTGAAGGAATGGAAGATTTGCAGGTGTTCCGTAAAAAGGAATTTGTTGATTCACTGTTCGGGGAGAATGCATGAAACGGAAGACTATAGATATCATCACTTTAGGATGTTCTAAAAACCTGGTGGATTCGGAACATTTGATGCGTCAGTTGGAGGAAGTGGGATTCCATGTGACACATGATGCGGAAAGACCGAAGGGACAGATTGCCGTAATCAATACTTGCGGTTTCATCGGTGACGCCAAGGAGGAATCCATTAATATGATTCTGGAATTTGCGCAGGCCAAGGAGGAAGGAAACTTGGAGAAGCTTTATGTAAATGGGTTGCCTTTCGGAACGTTATCTGAAGGAATTGGCCGTTGAAATTCCCCAGGTGGATAAATTCTATGGTAAATTCAATTGGAGAGAGTTGTTGCAGGATTTGGGAAAGGCCTATCATGACGAGCTGCACATAGAGCGCACATTGACCACTCCCAAGCATTATGCCTATTTGAAGATATCCGAAGGGTGTGACCGTAAATGTTCTTATTGTGCTATTCCCATCATTACGGGACGGCATGTGTCGCGCCCGATGGAGGAGATACTTGACGAGGTGAAGTATCTGGTTGCACGGGGTGTAAAGGAATTCCAGGTTATAGCCCAGGAGTTGACCTATTACGGAGTAGATTTATATAAGAAGCAAATGTTGCCCGAGCTTGTTGAGCGGATTTCGGATATTCCCGGAGTGGAGTGGATACGCTTGCATTATGCCTATCCGGCACATTTTCCGGCTGATTTATTCCGTGTGATGCGCGAGCGTGACAATGTATGCAAATATATGGATATTGCCCTGCAACATATCAGTGACAATATGCTGCAAAAGATGCGTCGCCATGTGACGAAGGATGAGACGTATAAGCTGATAGAACAATTCCGTGAGGAGGTTCCCGGTATTCATCTCCGTACTACACTGATGGTGGGGCATCCAGGAGAAACTGAAGCCGATTTTGAGGAGCTGAAAGAGTTTGTCCGTAAAGTGCGTTTCGATAGATGGGGGCTTTTGCGTATTCGGAAGAAGAAGGGACGTATGCCGCTGCTGAATATGAGGATTCTATTCCCCAGGAAGTGAAACAAGCGCGCTTGGATGAGTTAATGTCTATTCAACAAGGCATTTCAGGGGAGTTGAGTGCGGAGAAAGTAGGCAGGCAGATGAAAGTAATCATTGACCGGCTGGAAGGCGAATATTATATTGGACGTACAGAATTTGATTCTCCCGAAGTGATCCTGAGGTTTTGATTGAGCGTGGAGACAGGGCGTTGCATATAGGTAACTTTTACCACGTAGAGATAGTAAATTCCGATGATTTCGACCTTTTTGGACGAATAATTTAAAGATTTTTCCTTATCTTCTTGCATATGTGAAGAAGATTTGCTAATATAGCACCGTAGTTCAATTTAAAGGCTTACATTTTGAATAACAAAGAGTTTACTTCTGAATTGTCGCGGAGGTTAGGGTACACATTGAAAGATACTTCTGAGCTGGTTGCTTCATTGCTGGCAGATATGACACGGCAGTTGGAGGAGGGGAATATTATCTCTATACAAGGGTTCGGTACATTCGAAGTGAAAAAGAAGGCAGAGCGTATATCTGTGAATCCGACTACAAAGCAACGTATGCTGGTGCCTCCCAAATTGGTGTTGACCTATAAGCCGAGTACATTGTTAAAGGATAAGTTTAAGTAACCGGCTTTTAAAAAATCTCCCGTATTATGAACGAGAAACTGAACATACAAGACCTGATTGACACGCTGGCTGAAAGGCATGGCATGAGCAAGAAGAATGCGGATAGTTTTGTGAAAGAATTCTTCCAGCTGATTGAGGAGTCTTTGGAGAAGGACAAATATGTGTAAGATACGAGGTTTGGGGACTTTCAAGCTGATAGATGTCGGGAGTTCGTGAAAGCGTTAATGTGAATACGGGGAAAGGTTGAGATACAAGGGCATACAAAAGTGTCGTTTACACCGGAACCGGCTTTGAAAGATATTATCAATAGACCATTTTCGCATTTTGAAACTGTAGTTTTGAATGACGCTACGGTGCTTGAGGACACCCTGCAGGAAAATGACAGTGAAGATGATGAAGATACTGAAATCAAAACTCCGGAACAAGAGGTGGAGGAGAAGGTTGCCTTAGTGGAAGAAGCCACGATAGAAGAACCTTTGGTGGAAACTGTAGTCGAAGAGCCGTTAGTTGAGCCCGAACCGGAAGTTGAAGAGGAGAAACCGGAAAAAACTGAACCTGAAGCAATGCCTGAAAATATAGTTGCTGTTGAACCGGAACCGTCTGAGCCAGTGATAAAAGATACGGCAGATTCTTCGACTATGAAATATTTTATAGGCATCGTTGTATTTGTAGTGTTGTTGTGTGGTGGTGCCGTAGCTTTCATGTATTATCCGGACTTGCTTGACAAACTTACTGCAAAGCCTCTTGTAGAAGAGGTTGCAGACTCGGATGTGAAGGAATCTGTTACTGAAAAGGTGGATGTCCCTGCCGGTCAAGACAATATTGCCTTGACAGACAGCATTGTTTCAAAAGATGTTGTAGTTCCTGCCCGGACAGATACTGTGGCAGAAACTGTTGCTACAACAACTCCTGCGCTTACAACAACTCCAAAGGAAAATGTACAGGCACAGTCTCCCGCTCCTAAAAAAGAGCAGAAAAAGACAGTTGCACCGTTTGAGCCGGATTCTGTGGGGTATACGATTGTGGGAACAGAAACCACTTATACCATCAAGGAAGGGGAAACGCTGACTAGGGTAGCGCTTCGTTTTTATGGGACAAAAGCTCTTTGGCCTTATATCGTGAAGCATAATCCCGGCGTAATCAAGAATCCGGATAATGTACCTTATGGTACCACTATCAAGATACCGAAATTAGCCAAGAAGCAGTAAAAAATTACTGCTTCTTTTTTGTTAAATACTAAACTCTATGAAAGTAGTTTAATCTAAAAGGTTTCGCATAGTTTTTTTAATAAAAATTAGTTGGTATGGTTAATTTATTCCCGTACTTTTGGGAGCGAAAAAAAATAATTGCCGGTTCAAAACCGGATAAATGAAGAAATTAAACATTAAAAAATAGATTGATTTATGGCTGAAACAATTGACATCCGCGAACTGAATGAGCGGATTGAAAGACAAAGTGCTTTCGTTACCAATCTTACCACAGGTATGGACCAGGTCATTGTAGGACAAAAGCATCTGGTAGAGTCGTTGTTAATTGGTTTGTTGTCCGATGGACATGTGTTGTTGGAAGGTGTGCCCGGTTTGGCAAAGACTTTAGCTATCAAGACGCTTGCTTCGTTGATTGATGCGCAATACAGCCGCATTCAGTTTACGCCTGACTTGTTGCCTGCCGACGTAATAGGTACAATGGTTTACAGCCAGAAGGATGAAACGTTCCAAGTAAAAAAAAGGTCCGGTCTTCGCAAACTTTGTTTTGGCTGATGAAATCAACCGTGCTCCGGCCAAAGTACAGAGTGCTTTGCTGGAAGCCATGCAGGAACGTCAAGTTACTATCGGCAATGAAACTTTCGGGTTGCCCAAACCATTCCTGGTGCTTGCCACACAGAATCCTATCGAGCAGGAAGGTACTTATCCGCTGCCCGAAGCGCAAGTGGACCGTTTCATGCTGAAAGTCGTAATAGACTATCCGAAGCTGGAAGAGGAGAAACTGATTATCCGTCAGAATATCAATGGTGATAAATTTGAAGTGAAGCCCATTTTGAAGGCAGACGAAATTATTGAAGCTCGTAAAGTGGTTCGCCAGGTGTATCTGGATGAGAAAATAGAAAAATATATTGTTGATATTGTATTTGCTACCCGTTATCCGGAAAAATATGATTTAAAAGAACTGAAAGACATGATTGGTTTCGGCGGTTCGCCCCGTGCTTCCATCAACTTGGCCTTGGCTGCCCGTAGCTACGCGTTCATCAAGCGTCGCGGTTATGTCATTCCGGAGGATGTGCGCGCTGTGGCACACGACGTACTTCGCCACCGTATCGGCTTGACTTACGAGGCGGAAGCCAGCAATATGACATCTGATGAAATCGTCAGCAAGATACTGAACAAGGTTGAAGTGCCCTAACGCATAATAGAGGTTTTCGTAAACTTGAGGTTTACAATCCTATACCTGAGGTTTAGCGTCGTAAACCTTAGGGTTTGAGTAACCCGAAAACCTCACCCCTTTTCATAGGGAAGTTTCTGTTATAAACTAAATTGCGCTTGTGTGCTTAAATGAGATTATTAAAATAAATCAATGGAAACAACAGAACTTTTGAAGAAAGTCCGTCAGATTGAGATAAAGACGCGCGGATTGTCCAACAATATCTTTGCCGGGCAGTATCACTCTGCCTTCAAGGGTAGAGGTATGGCATTCTCCGAGGTGCGCGAGTATCAGTTTGGCGACGACATACGCGACATTGACTGGAATGTGACCGCCCGCTTCAACAAGCCTTACGTCAAGGTGTTTGAGGAGGAGCGCGAATTGACAGTGATGTTGTTGGTAGATGTTTCCGGTAGTTTGGAGTTCGGTACGGTAAAGCAGATGAAGAAGGATATGGTGACGGAAATTGCCGCTACACTGGCATTCTCTGCCATTCAGAATAATGACAAGATTGGTGTCATCTTCTTTTCGGACCGGATTGAGAAGTTTATTCCGCCCAAGAAGGGACGTAAGCATATACTTTACATCATCCGCGAACTGATAGATTTTCATGCGGAAAGCCGGAGGACGAACATCCGTTTGGGATTGGAATATCTGACGAATGTGATGAAACGCCGTTGCACGGCATTTGTCTTGTCCGACTTCATCGACCAGGAAAGTTTCAAGAACGCCATGACCATTGCCAATCGTAAGCATGACCTGGTTGCCGTTCAGGTGTACGACCGTCGTGTGGAAGAATTGCCACCCGTAGGACTGATGAAGATTAGGGATGCCGAGACGGGACATGAGCAGTGGATTGACACCTCCTCGCGTGCCGTGCGCCGTGCCCATCATGATTGGTGGGTGAACAAGCAGGCGGAATTGAATGAAACGTTTACCAAGAGTAATGTCGACAATGTGTCGGTACGTACCGACCAGGATTATGTCAAGGCATTGATGAATTTGTTTGCGAAACGAAATTAATCGGAAAATGAAAAGATATTTATTTCTGATAGCGTTATTGATAGCATGGTCGGGAAGGGTAGTAGCCCAGTCGGTAACGGTAGATGCTACGATTGACTCTTTGCAGATTCTTATTGGAGAGCAGGCAAAGATAAAGCTTCAAGTATCTCTGGATGCCGATAAGCGTGCCATATTCCCCGGTATATACCGATACGCTGGTGAATGGGGTTGAAATTATTGATGTGGCCAAGCCGGATACGCAACTGCTGAATGATGGCCGGCGTGCATTGATAACTCAAGAGTATACAGTTACCTCTTTCGACTCGGCTCTTTATTATCTGCCGCCTATGGAAGTGACAGTGGATAATGAGAAGTATCGCTCCAAAGCGTTGGCCTTGAAAGTATATTCGGTGAATGTCCCGTTAGACCCGGAGAATCCGGAACAGTTCTTCGGTCCCAAAACAGTGATGCAAGCGCCTTTTGCCTGGGAAGACTGGTATGGTCTTATGGCTTGTGGTGCGCTGATTATCCCGATAGGGATATTACTTGTCTATCTGATAATGCGCTTCTTCGACAATAAGCCTATTATCCGTAAGGTGAAGGTAGAACCTAAGCTGCCTCCCCATCAGTTGGCTATGCAGGAGATAGAACGTATACAAGAATGAGAAGGTATGGCAGAAAGGGGAACCGAAGGAATATTATACGGAATTGACTGATGCTCTTCGTACATATATAAAAGACCGTTTTGGTTTCAATGCTTTGGAAATGACTTCTACGGAAATCATAGACAAGTTGCTGGAAATGAAAGATAAGGAAGCAATATCGGATTTGCGTGAATTGTTCCAGACTGCTGATTTGGTGAAATTTGCCAAGCATAATCCATTGATGAACGAAAATGACGCTAACCTGATTAATGCCATTGACTTTATTAATGAAACCAAGGAGAAAGAAGAGGAGAATGCCAAGCCGCAGCCTACGGAGATTACCATTATCGAGAAACGTTCTTTGCGTACCAAGGTTTTGCTGGGAACGGGTATTGTAGTGTTGGCTGTAGCCCTTGTCAGTTCATTGATATATATCGGATTGGAGTTGTATAATTATTTTGCTTAATACAGGAAAAGTGACTTCAATCGGATATACATGAGTGAAAAGTGAGGGATGTTTGGAGCGAAGCTGAATTGTAAATCGTTAAATCGTACATAAATATGGTTTTTGCCAATATTGAATATTTATTTTTGCTGCTGTTGCTTATACCTTATATAGTATGGTATATTATGAAGCGGAAGAATAGTGAAGCTACGCTTCAGATTTCGGATGCCCGTGTGTATGCCCATACCCCTAAAAGCTATAAGAACTATTTGTTGCATGTACCGTTTGTATTGCGGATAATTGCCTTGATACTGATTATTCTTGTTTTGGCACGTCCGCAAACCACCGATAGCTGGCAGAACAGTGAGATTGAGGGTATTGATATCATGCTTGCTATGGACGTTTCTACCAGTATGCTGGCCGAAGACCTGAAACCTAACCGGTTGGAAGCGGCGAAGGATGTGGCGGCAGAGTTTATTAACGGACGTCCGAATGACAATATAGGTATAACTTTGTTTGCTGGAGAAAGCTTTACGCAATGTCCGTTGACAGTAGACCATGCCGTATTGTTGAACTTGCTTAAAGATATGAAGTGCGGGCTGATTGAAGACGGAACGGCAATCGGTATGGGTATTGCCAATGCCGTTACCCGTTTGAAGGATAGCAAGGCAAAGTCGAAAGTCATTATTCTGCTGACGGACGGTGTCAATAATAAAGGTGATATTTCTCCTTTGACGGCTGCTGAAATAGCCAAGAGTTTTGGCATTCGCGTTTATACTATTGGGGTAGGAACCAATGGTATGGCTCCTTATCCTTATCCGGTAGGCGGAACAGTGCAATATGTCAATATGCCCGTCGAAATTGATGAAAAGACTTTGACACAGATTGCCGGAACAACGGAAGGTAACTATTTCCGTGCCACCAGCAACTCGAAGTTGAAGGAAGTGTACGAGGAGATAGACAAGCTGGAGAAAACAAAATTGAATGTAAAAGAATACAGCAAGCGCCAGGAAGAGTACCGCTGGTTTGCGTTGGCTGCTTTCTTGTGCGTATTACTGGAGGTACTGTTACGCAACTCTATATTGAAGAAGATACCGTAAAAACGGAGAATGTCTTTTAGTGTATCAGTCATTGCGTAGCCAAATTGTAAATTGTAAATTGCTAAATTGTAAATAAAAAGATGTTTCGATTTGAAGAACCTGCATATTTGTACTTGTTGCTGCTGCTGCCTTTATTGGCGGCCTTCTACTTGTACTCCAATTATCGGAGGAGGAAAGCCATTCGTAAATTTGGTGACCCTATACTGATGGCACAGCTAATGCCGGATGTTTCCAAATACCGTCCGGATGTGAAGTTTTGGTTGGTTTTTGCGGCTATCGGGTTGTTCACGGTACTGCTGGCACGTCCGCAGTTTGGTTCCAAACTGGAGACGGTAAAACGCCAGGGAGTGGAAGTGATGATTGCGTTGGATATATCCAATTCCATGCTGGCACAAGACGTACAGCCAAGCCGCTTGCAGAAGGCAAAACGGCTGGTGGCGCAGTTGGTAGATAAGATGCAGAATGACAAGGTCGGTATGATTGTTTTTGCAGGTGACGCATTTACCCAGTTGCCTATTACGAGTGATTATATTTCTGCCAAGATGTTTTTGGAGTCCATCGACCCTTCGCTGATTTCCAAGCAAGGTACGGCAATTGGAGCTGCAATAAATCTGGCTGCCCGGAGTTTTACACCTCAAGAAGGAGTGGGACGTACTGTTATTGTCATCACCGACGGTGAAAACCATGAAGGTGGTGCCGTAGAAGCAGCTAAGGCTGCTGCAGAGAAAGGTATCCAGGTCAATGTATTAGGGGTAGGTATGCCTGAGGGTGCCCCTATTCCAATAGAGGGTACTAATGATTATCGTCGTGACCGTGAAGGTAATGTAATCGTTACTCGCTTGAATGAGCAGATGTGTCAGGAAATTGCTCAGGCAGGAAATGGTATTTATGTGCGCGTAGACAATACCAACGGTGCACAGAAAGCGATTAGTCAGGAAATCAACAAGATGGCAAAGGCAGATGTGGAAACACAGGTGTACACGGAATTCAATGAACAGTTTCAGGCAGTGGCATGGATTATTCTGCTGTTGTTACTGGCTGAGATGTTGATATTGGAGCGCAAGAATCCTCTGTTCCGCAACATTCATTTATTCTCTAATAAGAATGATGCGTATGTTACAGAAAAAAATATATTGGAATAGTTTTGCCTGCTGTTATGTGGCAGTTTCAGCTTCTGCACAGAAGGCGGAACGCGATTATATCCGTAAGGGAAACCGTTTTTTTTAAGGATAGCGTATATGTGGATGCAGAAGTGAACTATCGGAAGGCTTTGGAGGTAAACCCGAAGTCAACGGTTTCCATGTTCAACCTGGGAAATACATTGACCCAGCAGAACAAGCTGCAGGAAGCGATGGAGCAATATGTGGGAGCTACCAAGATAGAAAAGGACAAATCGAACTTAGCACAGATTTATCATAATATGGGAGTCATCTTTCATTCTCAGAAGGATTATGCAAAGGCGGTAGAAGCCTATAAGGAGTCGTTACGCAATAATCCGAAAGATGATGAAACGCGCTATAACCTTGCTTTGGCACAGAAACAGTTGCAAGACCAGCAGCAGAACCAGGATCAGAATCAAGATCAGGATAAACAGGACCAACAGAAGGAGCAGGATAAACAGCAGGATCAGCAGAAAGACCAGCAACAGAATCAAGACCAGCAACAACAACCTTCTCAGCCGGAAAAAAAGATAATGAGATGTCTAAGGAAAATGCAGAACAGCTATTGAACTCTGTCATGCAAGACGAGAAGGATGTGCAGGATAAAGTGAAAAAGCAGCAGGTACTTCAAGGAGGTCGTCTGGAAAAAGATTGGTAACAAACATAATAGGAATAATATATGAGAAAAATAGTTTTCTTATGGATAGCACTGATTGCAGTCGGTATGAATGTCTTTGCCGATGGCAAGGTATCGTTTACTGCGTCTGCTCCTGACGCTGTGGCGGTAGGAGACCAGTTCAGACTGTCGTATACGGTGACTACACAAAAGGTAAGGGGATTTTCGTGCTCCTTCTATGAAGGGATTTGATGTGTTGATGGGGCCCAGCCGCTCGCAACAGAGTAGCGTGCAGATGATTAATGGGCAGACGACTTCAACCAGCAGTATTACATTCACTTATATTTTAATGGCGACTGCAGAAGGTGATTTTACCATTCCAGGAGCACTATCACTGCTGATGGTAACCAAATGGTTTCGAATTCTGTACAAGTAAGGGTTCTTCCGGCAGATCAGGCTGCTAATGGAGCTTCTGGAAATGGTGGCAAACAGAGTGAGGGCACTGCCAGCCGCGCTTCTTCCGGGACATCTGTATCGAATAGTGATTTGTTTATTACAGCTACTGCCAGTAAGATGACGGTGTATGAACAAGAGGCTTTTCTGCTGACATACAAGATATATACCTTGGTGGACTTACGTATGTTTGATAATGTGAAATTGCCTGACTTCAAAGGATTCCATTCTCAGGAAGTAGAATTGCCTAATGACAGAAGATGGGGATTGGAGCATTATAAAGGTAGAAATTATCAGTCTACAATCTATCGTCAGTTTGTGTTGTTCCCGCAACAAGCCGGTAAGCTGACAATTGATGCTGCACGCTTTGATGCTTCCATTGCAAAGGCTACACAAGTTGCTGATCCGTTCGAGGCATTTTTCAATGGAGGAAGCAATTACGTAGAAGTTAAAAAGACAATTTTGACTCCGCAACTGACAATTGACGTAAAGCCCTTGCCGGCAGGTAAGCCAGCCGATTTTTCGGGAGGAGTGGGAGAGTTCAATATAACTTCTTCTATCAATAGTACAAATGTCAAGACCAATGATGCTGTTACTGTCAAACTTGTCATTTCTGGTACCGGTAATCTGAAATTGCTTTCTAATCCGGAAGTTAAATTCCCCGAGGATTTTGAAGTATATGATCCGAAGGTGGACAATAAAATTCCGTCTGACAAATTCGGGCCTCTCCGGTAGTAAGGTCATTGAGTATCTGGCAATTCCTCGTAATGCTGGAACTTATAAGATTCCTGC
>ENA-OPYP01000014-OPYP01000014.1-human-gut-metagenome-genome-assembly--contig:-NODE-14-length-15048-cov-0.820320_pt1 | contig 15048 bp, 14 predicted proteins | sample MGYA00242638_ERZ504484 | MGnify/ENA primary metagenome ERZ504484 (study PRJEB26092, sample SAMD00036300) | human gut metagenome | host: Homo sapiens | study: EMG produced TPA metagenomics assembly of... | reverse complement strand
CACTTTCTTCCCAGCAGCATGGAAGCTTGGCTGACGGACTTCAGCAGTTGCAATTCTTCCTCACTCAGTTCAAAATCACTGACATTACGGTCTACAAATTCACCGGAAGTACGTCCCAGCGTAACCAATGCAACATCCGCTTTAGCAACTTGTTCTGACAACACCTTTGTAGTAGGGATAAGTTCTGTCGGGCGAGGTACCGGCATAAATCTGGAGAAAGGCTGAGACGAGTCAGGAGTATTTTTCTTATTCTCGGCCTCAATATACTGTTCATAATCGGCCTTCAATGCTTCATCTATCTGGTATCCAGCATTCTTCAAACCATCCAATAATGAGACTGTATAGGCACGATTCACATTACCTGAGCCGGTACCTCCTGCTATGAAATCATAGGAAGTACACCCGAAAAGAGCTATATTTCTGACCTTCCTTTCAAATGGCAAGGTTTCGTTATTATTCTTCAACAAAACCATTCCTTCAGTCGCTGACTGGCGGGTAACTGCTGCGTGCGCCTTCAAATCAGGTTTATTGGAATATTTGTATTCTTTAAAATGAGGAGTTTGGAGAATAAGTTCAAGAACACGCTTCACATTACGATTCAGTATGGATTCATCCAATTTTCCGGATTTCACCCCTTCGATAATCATATCATACTGGTTAGCCCTTCCCGGTTGGAGCATATCATTACCTGCTATCATCTGAGCCACGGCATCCTTCCCTCCAAACCAGTCAGTTACCACCATACCCTCGAAATTCCACTCATCACGCAATAAAGTGGACAGCAAGTCTGTATTCTCAGAAGCATAGGTGCCATTAATATGATTGTAAGAGGACATTACTGTCCATGGTGCCGATTCCTTCACTGCAATTTCGAACCCCTTCAAATAGATTTCCCGTAAGGCACGAGGAGTGATACGAGCATCATTAGCATTCCGATTGGTTTCCTGGTTGTTAACAGCAAAATGTTTGATGGAAGTTCCCACTCCGTTGCTCTGTATCCCTCTAACATATGCAGCAGCTATCTTGCCAGACACCAACGGGTCTTCGGAATAATATTCAAAATTACGCCCGCACAAAGGATTCCGATGGATATTCAAAGCAGGAGCCAGTAAAACATCCGCACCATATTCCAACACTTCATTACCAATTGATTTTCCAACTTCCTCTACCAAATCCTGATTCCAAGTAGAAGCAAGTAACGTACCGATAGGAAAATGTGTACAATAATAAGTAGCAGAATCCCCTTCGCGGATAGGATCTATACGTAAACCTGCAGGTCCATCAGCCAACACAATGGCAGGAATTCCCAAACGGGGTATCGGATAAGTAGTACCTGCTGCACCGGGAACCAACTTCTTTGTAGTGCCAATCACCGTACTGTCACCCGAAGTACCCACCATTCCGGTACCGATAACCAAATGTGCCTTTTTCTTCCAAAGTCATGGCACCAATAACATCCTCAACAGAATCTTTACCCAATTGAGGAGCCGCAGGGCCACAAGCGCTCAACACGCCTGCAGCCAACAGCAAATAAAACAGTTGTTTTTTCATAGCCTAGTCAGATTTATTTAAACAACTTGGGAGCAAATACAGAGAGATAAATACGCCAGCAGGTCCATACATGTCCACCAGGAGTTTCCATAAACTCATATTTATATCCTTTTTTATCCAAATCAGCGCGATAAGCTGCATTGTTTCTATAAAGAAAATCGTCTTTACCGATACCCAACCAGTAAAGTTTGGGAGCCTTATCAAACTGAACAGCTAACTTTTTATCCATATCCTGATAAACCGGACTATTTTTCTGACCTGCACTCTGGACATTAAGGGCCGCAGAGAATAAACCTACATAGTCGAACATATCAGGATAGTTCAAAGAAATATTGGCAGAATGAAAACCACCCATTGAAAGCCCCGCAATAGCACGATGAGCTTTGTCCGCTTGTACACGATAATTACTTTCTACAAACGTGATAATCTCAGGGAAATAGGCTTCAAAAGCACCGTCCATGGTTCCATTCTTCATATGGTAAGGTTTATAGTATCCCAGACTACTCTCACCAGGTGCAGCCTCCATGGCAGCATGCCCATTGGGCATCACAACAATCATCGGTTCAGCCTTGCCTTGTGCAATCAAATTATCGAGAATCTGTGCAGCACGTCCAAAAGTTGTCCACTCATCTTCATCCCCTCCCATACCATGCAATAAATAGAGTACCGGATACTTCCTATCACCGGATTGTTCATAACCTGCCGGCGTGTAGATATTGATACGGCGATCCATTTTCATACCATCAGAGTGATACCAACGATGGGCCAATGTTCCATGAGGAACTTTATTTACCTTATATAAATCTGCCTTACCATTCCCTACAATAAACACATTGCTTGTGGTAGCAAAGTCACGATAGACATAAACATTGTTAGGGTCTATAGTCGGCACACCATCTACCATGAATTCATAGCTATAAAGTTCTGAATCCAACGGCTTGGTAGTATAGGTCCAAATTCCTTCTGAATTCTTTGTCATGTCTATCAAACCTGCTCCCACCATACCTCCAATGTGTTGTCCCTCCGCCTTTTCGGCAAAGTCACCGGCAATCTGCACCTTTTGGGCATCAGGAGCCTTAAAGTTAAAAGTCACTGTGTTATCTTTGTTCACAATTGCAGACTCGAGGTCTTGCGCTACAAACAAATTCTGCTGGGCAGACATTTGCAGTCCACAGGCTGCCATAAATGCGGCCAATATAATCTTTTTCATTTCAGTTCTTCAAATTAAAGTTCATTGATTCAAGTTCATTCTGCCACTGTAATAATCAGACGATGATAGCGGTTCATCTGTGGCGTACCGTTATCCGTAGCTTCCAAAATCAAGTGGGATGGTATCACCGGGGTTGGCATCAGCCGGAACAGTAAAAGTTGTATTTGCAGAAGCAGGGTCATCTACCGCTACTTTGCCCCGATATGTACCGGCTGACACATATTGCCACCATTTAATGGTAAGGGCATCCTTATCCGGATCGGTTACAGTGTATTTAAGTTTCAGCTTCTCACCCGGCTTGGCACTCATGGCAAGCGCCCCTTTTATCACCGGTTCATGATTTGCGTCGGCATAGTTTGGAGTGACCGACCATTTAAAACGGGCAGCCAATCCATTCATTACCGGAGCAGTGAAGTCGGGCAAAGGATAGTGCTCGGCTCTATACTTTATCTGTTCCATGCGCGGAAGATTCTTCACCGAATCGGGAAGGACGGTTCTTCCACCGCACCATCCCCCATAAAGTGGGGTCTTCGTGACCACGCAGGCCGTTACCTATCAAATTCAGGAAACAGTAAGTGTCGCCTTCAGCCAGATAGGACCCTTTCGGCTGGATTCCGGTCCAAACCACATAGCCTTGCTTTTTCAATTCATCAACCGTATAACCCGACAAACCGAAGAAATCGAACTTATCACCTTTCACCATCTGCTTACCGTCTCCCCAGACCCGATACATCTCGCCGAAAGGACCTTTACTGCGGATGTTCTCCTGCATCCATTCCGGAGAGTAGAAAATCTGATTTTCCTTGGAGGCTCTTAACTGTGCATTATAAGCCAGGCCGACTGTCATGCCCCCCATCTCCATTTGTCTGAGTTCCGGCCAGAAAGGTCGGATATACCGTGCATACGTATCATCCTGATCACCCGAAAGGGAAAGGACCACTTTTCCTATTATCTTCTCACGGATGCCTTTCCAGGCATCGGTATGCTCATAAATATCCTGAATGGACTTCAAGGCACGGGCGATGGTGCTGCCACCTCCCCAAGCATTGATGAATACCGGATCCGTACAATCATCGAGCAATACAGCTTTAATCAGCTCCGACCCCGGAGTGTCCTTGGAAATATCACCGTCGAACTCGATATTACCGATACGCACTTTAGACTTCAGGTATTCGGGAGTCGGATAAGACGAGTCGTGCACTTTCAGATTGGGATATACTTTCTCATAAGCTTCCACAGCATCGTCAATGAAACGTTCATCCGGATCCCAACGCCAACTTTCCATCGGTCCGTAGTCTATGCCATTACGGGAATATTCACGTCCCGGCACATACCACTTCGTGCCGTGCCCGTCACCTTTCCAATGGAACTGGCTGCTGGCATAAATCAAGCCTTCCACACGGAAATCCGTACTGAAAAGCAGGAAACGTATCAAAGAGTTCAGGTCATCAAGTTCCGGGTCACAAGTAATGATGACACGCGGTTTTGACGATTTTTCACCGGGCGTCTGCTGTCCGCTCATGCAAACCGGCATCACAGCCATAAGGCCTGATAGGAATAAGCATTTTAATTTATTCATAAACTAAGTTTTATTGATTAATTACCAACCCGGGTTCTGGGTCATATTCTTATTGACATTCATTTCAGTGGCAGGGAACGGAAGCAGTTCATGCTTACCACTCTTGAAGCCGGCAGAAGCATTTTTCTGCTCATCCCAGCTTACACGGCCGTCTTTGTAAAGAGCCGGTCTTTCCTGCCCTCTCTTGGCAAGTACCGTAGCAGCATCACCCCACCGAATCAAATCCTGGTAACGGCAGCCTTCCATCCAAAGCTCCAGACGCTTCTCCTTCTTGATATCATCCATAGAAACGTTGCCCAATGCAGGCAACTGGGCACGGTCACGCACTTTATTCACATATCCGGCAGCCTTACTTGCATTTCCGGACTGAAGACTCGCTTCAGCAGCAAGCAGCAGAACCTCGGCATAACGCATGGCACGGGTATTGTTAGGACAACGCAACCACCAATAGTTGATGACATCTGCTTCATAAACACGGTATTTCCAGCTGAAGTAACCGGCATTGTCCGGCATATAAGCTATGGCATTGCTCAATGAGATACCCATATCCTCCATTTGCCGGTATGTCTTGATAGAGGCATTCAACCGATAAGTATCTCCCATTTCGACAAACGCATCGTAGCTTTCCTTCGTCGGATTAAAAAATCCCCAGCCTCCATGAGAATAGATTTGAGTAGGCTCATTGAATGCAAGCATGTCTCCACGCCAATGCACATATACCCAAATCATGTTACTCATAATGCCGGTAACATTGTTGGCGTCGTAAACATAATTACTTTCAAACAGACTTTCACAATTCGCCTCGCCTTTTGGTAGTCTGGATATTCTCATAATCACTGTAAAGGTCGTACTTCCCGCTATTGATTACCTCATCCAAAACTGTAACAGCAGCACCATAATTCTTCTGGAATACGTATGCCTTGCCCAACAAGGCTTGTGCAAATTGTTTGGTGATACGATAGGTAAAGTTGTCCAAGCTTGTCTTTTCCTCCAAATTGCCACTGTTGACAGCTTCGGTCAAATCTTGGTTCACCAATGCCCAAAGCGCCTCTGTATTACCATTTGCCTGGGAATATTCGTTTGCTTTCAACGGATGGTCCACCAACGGCGGAGTTCCCCAAAGACTGATCAATTCGATGTAGGACATCGCACGGAAAACCTTTGCCTCTGCACGTGCACGAAGCTTAACCTCAGAATCATCGCCTACATACTGCAAAACAATGTTGGCGGCATAAATCACTTTATAAAGATTCGTATACAACGTTTTAATATGGGAAAAATCAGAGTCGAACGTATAGGTCGACAGCAACTGCGCACTGGCAGCCGTCCAGCTTTCCCCTGCCGAATAGCAATCGTCAGAAAGAAGATTCTTCAGCCAGAACGCAGGCTCATAGGTGTCCTTCCAATTGCTATAGCAGGCTATAATGGCTTCTTCCGCATCGGCATCCGTTTTATAGAAATTTTCGAAAGTGCTTACCCCATGCTGCGAAATATCCAGATTGTCCTCACAAGAGGAAAAGAAAGTGCAGCCGGCAAGTAACAGACTTGATAAAATATATTTTGCTTTCATATTTCGTATTGAATTAAAGATTAAAATACTACGTTAAGACCGAGCACGACTTTCTTGCTGGACGGATAAGAGCCCATATCCAAACCCATCGCATTGCCTGTACTCGTAAATTCAGGATCAAATCCGGGATATTTGGTAAATGTGAAGAAGTCGTCTAAAAGAACAATACAAACGAAGGTTACTCAAAACCCACCTGCTTCAACAAATTCTTAGGCAGGTTATAGCCCAACTGTATCTGCTTGATTTTAAAATATGAGCCGTCGAATACAAATTTGGAGCTCTTTAAATACTTATCATAATTGCTGGGATTGGAACGGGCATATTTTGCATTGTCTCCCACAGCAATCCACCGTCCGTCATAGAATTCCTTCAAGGTATTCGCTTTCATACGGGAAGTACGGTTATAGCCGGCAAACACATCATTGCCATGAGAACCGGAACCAAAGATTGTCAGGTCAAGGCCTTTCCAGGCAGCTGTCAAAGTAATACCATAAGTAAAGTCGGGAATGGCAGAACCGATCTCTGTCTGGTCGGCATCTCCAATAATGTCATCATCATTCTTGTCTTTGAACATTGGGTCACCCGTTTGCGGATCAATACCCGTGCACTCATAACCGCGCATGTACCAAATGGGATGTCCTTCTTCAAAATAATTCATAGTGCCGATACCTGCACTTGTTGTACTGGCAATACGCTCCAATGTTTCATGAAGATAAGTTACTTTATTCTTCAAAGTAGCGATGTTAGCTTTTACACTATAACTGAAATCTTTGATATGATCACGCCATGAGAGTTCAAACTCAAATCCGCTGTTCTTGACATTTCCCGCATTCATAGGTGAAGTAGTGTTACCCACAATCAAAGAAGGAGTAATACCGGTTACAATCAAGTCTTTGGTTTTCTTCTCATAATAGTCAAATCCGAAGCTCAAACGGTCATTCAGCATCCGGAGGTCGATACCCAAGTCTATCTGTTCGGAAGTTTCCCACTTCAAATCATAGTTACCGGTTGCAGATGGCAACGAACCTGTTTCATAAGACACATCACCTGACATCGGATAATTGATTCCAGACAAAATCGTAGCATCATACATATAGTCTGCCAAACCGGCGATACTACCATTCTGTCCCCAGCTTGCACGCAACTTCAAATGAGAGATTGACTTGAGGTTTTCCATAAATTTCTCGTTGGAAAGTACCCAGCCGACAGACACAGCCGGGAAATAGCCCCAACGTTTCTGCAAAGGAAGGATAGACAAGTCGGCTGCATCCGCACGAAGGGTGAATTGGGCAAAATACTTGCCTGCATAGTCATAAGATGCCCGGCCAAAGTAAGAAAGATTGGCATACCTCCGCTTCTCTCCACCACTTACCGTACGAGTGGCAGTACCGGTCCGAAAAGCAAAATAGGCATAATTGGGATCCAACTTGGTAATACCCAAATCAACCTTGTCGCCGGAACGGCTACCATTGATTCCTCCCGTCACTCCAAAGGAAGTATTGGAAGAATAGGACATACCAAGCATCACGTTTACATTGTGCTTATCTGCAAATGTCTTGGTATAGTTGGCAAAGTTTTCCCATTGCCAGTACGTGGTGTTGGAGCTTGTCGCACTTACCGATACATAGTCCTGATAAAGGTCAGAGCAAGTAATGTTAGGCATAACATAGCCGTAGGAATTGCTGTAAGTATAACGGTATCCCAAACGTGAAGTGATGACCAACTCTTTGATCGGAGTAAAATCCAGATAAGTGGAACCGCTGAATACAAAACCATCCCTTTTCGTTGTGCCACGGTCACGCATGATATACGGATTGATATTATTGGAGTCGCCATAAGGGGAAATGGAATAATAATCACCATTGGCATTCTGAAGCAGAGTATGTCCCTGATTCATATAGTTAATCATAGTGTCGGGCAGTTTGTCCGGTGCATAGGTGACCGGCGTCAGAGGGTCAAGCTGAATGGCAGACAGCATCAGAGAACCGGTTGCCGAACCTTCGCTTACAGACTGTACATGATAACGGGAAAATGAATTGTTTGTCGTGAACTTCAACCAATCCTTTATTTTATAATCTGCATTGACAGTGCCGGTAATGCGGTCAAAAACATCCTTATTGCCAACAATGGGACCATTATTACTTAAATAAGAGAGTGAGGCGAATAATGAGCCATTATCATTGGCACCTTGGAAATTGACATTGTGACGCTGCATCATGGATGATTCAAATGTCTCTTCTATCCAATCGGTATTTGTCTTTCCATCCCAATACCTATCTATTGTTTCTCTGGGAATAAGATTACCTTCAGTCATATAATTGACATATTCCTGAGCATTCAGAATATCAGGAGTACGACCTAAAGACTGGGAGGACAACTGGAAATCATAAGAAATACGACGAACTCCTTTTTTTTGCCTTCCGGGTGGTAATCAAGACAACACCATTACCGGCCTGGGCACCATAGATAGCAGCAGAAGCAGCATCCTTCAACACCTCCATACTCTCAATATCATTCGGATCGAGGTTACTGATGTCTTTCGTACGCAAACCATCGACCACATACAAAGGATCTGAACTGGCATTACTGCTATATCCACGGATACGAATGGCGGGATTCGAACCAGGAGCCGCAGATGCAGAAATAATTTGCACACCGGCTGTTTACCCTGCAGGGCCTGCTCAGCATTGGTTATGGTACGATTTTCAAAATCTTCTGCTTTTACGGAAGAAATCGCCCCTGTTACGGAACTTTTCTTCTGTACACCATATCCTACAACAACCACTTCATCCAAAGTCTTGCTATCTTCCTTCAGTATAATATTCATAGTACCTGCAACGGCTTTCTTTTCCTGGGTCACATACCCGATATACGAAAAGACAATAGTGGAACCCTCGCTCGCTGATAAGGTATAATTGCCATCCAAATCAGTTATAACACCATTTGTCGTTCCTTTTTCCAATACACTTACACCAATCATCGGTTCATTAAGTTCATCGGTGATTCTGCCAGATACACTTACATGTTTCTGTGCAAAAACAGATGTCATACCTACCAAAAGGAACAGCACCAAGACCATTAACCTTTTCTGTTTAATTTGTCTTACAATCGTTTTCATTTATTATTATTTTGGGTTAACAATGAATTAAAATATCAGTTTGAAAGCGTAATCAGTACCAGCCCCACAACAAAGAGTACAAACATAGTCGCAATCATAGGTACAGTTCCTTTGGGAGCTCCTTTGAACTCTTTCCATACAAAGAATCCCCAAATCATGGCTACCACCGGTGCGGCATTGCTCAGCGCATAGGCTATGGCCGGATTGGCTGATCCGGCTCCCATAAAGCTGACCACCATACCGCTCATCCAGATAAAGCCGCCCAACATACCGATCAGGTGTGTACGGGTATCACCTTTCAGATAGTCCTTCATTGTGACCTTGTTTCCTTGAGCCGGATGACTCATGGCAAACGTATTGAAAATGGGAGTAGTGATAAGGACACCGGCGGCAAAGCAAAATACGCCGGTATAGGGAGTCAGTGTTCCCGTACCACCCGCAACATACTGGGGATCGAGTGATTTTACAACCAATCCATAGAAAAACATGATGGCCAATCCTGCCACAATAGCCAATAAGATACCTTTTTTAGGGGTGGATGCCTGACTCGCCGACATCTTTCCATAAGCCTTCCCGCAAATGCAGATGGCTACAATGATAACAACTACCCCTATCCAAAGCAATGCCTGGTTTCCGGGGTATACTTCACCGGCCAAAGTTATCAGCAGATAATTAAAAATTATACCGCCTATCCAGGCTAAGCCTCCGCCAATGGGAAACCCTATCGACATACCGGCCACAGCGATGGCTGCCGTCAGAAAGATATTACCGAAATTCCAGACAATACCACCCAACAGTGCATACTTCATACTGTTCCAGTCCATTGCCGCCAAGTCCTCAAAGAAAGTACGGCCTTCACTTCCCAAGCTTCCCAATGTCAGAGCCCCCAACAGAGCCGTGAAAAACAAACCGAAAGCCAAGTCCCAATAGAAAAGCTCGAAACTCCAGCTTTTCGAGGTCACCATCTTCTGCGTATTCGCCCAAGAGCCCCAACAGAGGCAGCAATAGACACAACACAGAATGGCCAAAATATAGTTGTCAACAAGTATCATAATTTATCTTCTGTTGTTTACCGTGTGTTTACTTTTCATTCATGCACATATAGATTCCAGCCCAAATAGTCCTCGATGGCTTCGTTCAGAATTTCCTTCACATCATTGCGAACCATAGCCACATGATGTTCAAAACCATTTTTACAAATATACTTCATCAGAGTCTGCAAGTTATTCACCTTGGTGACAGCTATGCATCCATCCATTCCATACGGGTCATCCGTGATTTCACCAGTACCCAAATAAGCCTTGATAGCGCCTTTTGTATCATCTGTGGAAATACGGAAGAATGTGAAATCACCTTTGGTCACTTTACCATATACGGCACCGAATGTATTGACCTTGCCCAGCGTACGTCCCAAAACGCCCAGTGTACCAAGCTTCAAGTCATTTCTGACAAACGATTTCGGGAAGTTACCGCAATGGGTACATACACATTTGTTCCGGTCTTCTGCAAAATTGTTATTCCAGTCAAGCAATGCCGATTGACCTTGCGCTGCCAATGTCAAAGCATACATGGACACAGCGCCGGCAATATCTACCTCACAAGCGGCAGGAAGTAATTTTTCACCCAGCATACTCATTGTCACACATGCTGCACAACCATAATTTTGTTCCAAAGAGTCCCAACACTGAACAGCAACAGCATCAATCTGATTGGCTTCGATCCAACGTTCTACAGCCACACCGAATTTTGCCTGAAGCACCAGCTTGTCACTATATTCCTTGGGAACTGCCGCATAGCACTTAATTTCTTCAAGCTTCTTCAGCAACTCCGCATCCGTATCCTCAATCTTACGGGCAGCACCGAGTATTTCAGAAAGGTCGACCGGAACGACTGTAATGCCACTCTTCTGTAACAGTTTCTCACTTGCACGTACAGTCTGGAAACCAGCCGGACGAGCACCGATAGCACCGATACGTGCATGGCGCAAGCCATTGACTACACGACAGATACCAGCAAACTTATTGATATCCTTGGCCAGTAATTCGGAGTATATAGAATAGGTGTGTAGCGTGGTATCTGTAAAAGGTATGCCATATTGATACAGATTGTTACAAACAGAAATCTTACCGCAAAAAGCATCACGGCGGCTGTCCAGATCCACCTTGTCGTTCTCGTCGTCACAAGCCTGTACCAAAACGGGGACATTCAAATCGGCCACGCTGATAGCATTGATGATTCCAATCTCAAAGCCAAAGTTGGGCAGGGAAACTATGATACCGTCAATGCGGTCACGATTCTGTCGGAACAGTTCCGCACACTTCAATCCGTCTTCGCGGGTTTCAATACTGCTACTGCCGGTAGGAGTAGCGTCTTCAGGTAAGATCACATAATCATAGCCTTCGTCGGCAAGTGTTTTCAACAATTGTTTGCGAACATCTTTAGCCAATTCTGAATTAAAATAAGCACGAGTGCCGATAATTATACCGAAACACATTCTTTCCTTGTTTTTCATTGTAGATAGTGGGTATTTAAATTATACTTTGAAAATATTTATCTGATTAATTGGTTTACCGCTTTCAACCAGCCTTCACACCATTTTTCTACCTGTGATAGGTTACTTTGCGGCTCTATGCGGTAGCGGCTCCGGCGTAATACGGACACCTGCTCAAAGCTCGTCCATATCTTGCGAGCCATTCCGTTCATTACAACGGCTCCCAAGGCCGAAGCTTCTTCAACATCCGAACAATTGATCGGTACACGTAAGCAGTCGGCCTGGAACTGCATCAGGAATTTATTTTTTGTAGGTCCTCCATCGGCTCTGACTTCTTTCAGCTTTATACCTGCCTGACTGGTCATCGCTCTGACCAAATCATTCACTTGATAGGCTATGGATTCAAGTGCTGCCCTGAGAACATGCGGTTTCCCGGTACCTAAGGTCATCCCTAAAATGGCAGCCTTTACATCCCCTTGCCACCAAGGAGCTCCCAACCCGGCAAAAGCCGGTACGACATACACACCTCCATTGTCTTTTACTGTAGCCGCCAACTCTTCCGCTTCGTCTGGCGAACTAATCATCTGCAATCTCTGTTCTAGCCACTTGATGGTAGCACCAGTACAATGGATATTGCCTTCAAAAGCATAGAATATTTTTCCAAGTGCGGCAAAACCGATGGAAGTGACCAATCCACGGGGAGCAACGGCAGCTTTTTCACCAATATTCACCATCACTGATGAGCCGGTTCCATAAGTGACCTTGCCCAGCCCTTCTTCAAAGCACATCTGACCGGCCAGTGCACCGTGTGAATCCCCCAATACACCGGCTATGACAATAGGATTCTTAAATAATCCTCCCACCGTAGTTTCTCCAAAAACAGCATCACATGGCAGTAATTCAGGCATCATAGTTTCGGGGATGGTAAATAGCTCCAGCAGGTCACTGTCCCATTGCATCGTATGAATATTAAACAAAAGAGTCCTGGAAGCATTGGTATAATCTGTCACATGGCGTTTACCATCAGTCAATTTCCAAATCAGCCACGTATCAATGGTTCCCATCAATAAGTCACCGTTATCAGCAGCCTGACGGGCTCCTTCCACATTGTCAAGTATCCACTTCACACCACTGGCTGAGAAATAAGGATCCAATAGCAAACCGCTTTTCGCCTGTACTATTTCGCTGTACCCACTGGCTTTCAACTCATTACAGATATCAGCACCACGCATGCATTGCCATACCACAGCATTGCATATCGGTTTGCCCGTATGCTTATTCCATACAACCACTGTTTCACGTTGATTGGTGATGGCCAACGAATACATATTGTCTGCCACTTCCTCCTTTATCAGTTCGGCTATACTTTTCTGTACATTCCGATAAATTTCTTCAGCATCATGCTCCACCCATCCGGATTTGGGATAATATTGTTCATGGGTGACATTGACGCGCCTCAGCATTTCACACCTCTCATTGAATAGCATGGCTTTGGTAGCCGAGGTGCTTTGGTCTATTGCAATTATCAGGTTTTCCATTTCAGGTATTATTAAAGGCTAATTGATTTCAAATTTATCGAATCGGAGTTACTTAAGGAAGTCAAGGGCAGTTTTCACGATACCGGATGAGTCGAGTCCATAATGGGCAAAAATTTCCAGGGAGTTCCCATGCACCACATTCTCATCAGGGATACCCAGGATTTTCACCGGTACGGGATGCTCGGATATGATTTCAGTCACCATCGCCCCAAGACCTCCATACTGGCTATGCTCCTCAACCGTGATGATTCGCCCGGTTTCGGAAGCGGCTTTCAAAACAGCTTCCTCATCACAAGGTTTAATAGAGGACATATCCAATACCCGGGCCGAAATACCATATTCGCGTAACTTCAAAGCCGCCTGACGTGTGTGGTATACGGTTTCACCGGTTCCGATAATAGTCAGATCTGTTCCGTCCAGCAACATGTTGGCCTTACCTATGGCAAAATCAAAATCATCATTTTCATAGACATCGGGAACTGCTGCACGACCTACACGTACATAAACCGGTTCGGGATAATCAACCAAAAGCTCAACCAGTTTTTTAGTCTGTCGGGCATCGCAAGGTAACACGATATTCATTCCGGGAAAAGTACGCAGCACGGCAATGTCGTGTAAGCTATGATGGGTAGCCCCCAAAGCTCCGTAAGCTACTCCTCCACTTACTCCCAATATTTTTACGTTGTTCTGGCTATAAGCCAAGTCCACCTTTACCTGTTCCAAGCTACGAGCCACATAAAAACAAGCCGGACCACATACAAACACTTTCTTTCCGCTATGAGCCAACCCGGCTGAAATACCCACAGCATCCTGCTCCGCAATACCACACTCCACGAATTGCTGCGGCAATTCTTTGGCAAAATCATTTAACGTCACCGAGCCACGGGCATCCGTCGTCACAGCAATGATGTCCTTGTCCATCCGAGCCAATGACAACAAAGTGTCGGTGAAACTTTTTCTGCAAGCTATCATATCAATTATATTCTAAATCCTTAATTCTTTCTGATATTTCTTGAATGGCCTGTTCATACTGTTCGTTACTCGGAACCCCATGATGCCATTTAGCTACCCCTTCCATGAAAGATACTCCTTTCCCTTTTGTCGTATGAGCCACCAGCAAATGAGGGTGACGGTTTGCATAATCAATGGAACGGAAAGTCCGGATAATATCTTCCATGTCGTCACCATTCATATCCTTTACCTCCCAGCCGAATGCCGTCCAGCGATCATGGATATCATCAATTCCCATCACATCTTCCGTATTTCCGCTAATCTGCAAATGATTACGGTCTATTATAGCCACCAAATTATCTAATCTATACTGCCGGGCAGCCATTGCTGCTTCGTAGATGGAACCTTCACCCTGTTCACCATCCCCCATCAACACATAGGTTTTATAATCCCTGTTGTCCATTTTTGGCAGCTATCGCTATACCTACCCCCAACAGACAAACCATGTCCCAAGGCTCCGGTATTCACTTCAATACCCGGAACTCCGATAGTGGGATGTCCCGAAAGGATAGAGCCATATTGTCCCAATGTATCCAAAATGCCTTCTGTTATAAACCCTTTGGATTCCAGCGTCACATACAAAGCCTCCACACAATGCCCCTTGCTCAAAATGAAACGGTCACGCAAATCATCTTTAGGACTGTCCGCATTCACATTCATCACATCAAAGTAAAGAGCCGTAAGAACATTGAGGCAAGACAAATCTCCGCCGATATGACCGGCTTTTGCCTTATAGATAATTTCAATTAATCTTTTTTCGATTCCTTTCTGATTGAAGAGTCAATTCTTTTGTTTTCATAGCTTATTTGCTTTCATTTCTTTGCAAAGAAAACAAATAAAAACCACGAAACGAAAAGAAAACAAAAGTTTTCCATTGTTTATTAACATGTTTTATAATTAGACCAGGGCGAAAAACGAAACAAATAAATAAAAAAGAGAAAGGAACTACAGTGCAAAAGATAATATATAGAATAAAAAAG
>ENA-OPYP01000013-OPYP01000013.1-human-gut-metagenome-genome-assembly--contig:-NODE-13-length-15175-cov-0.686404_pt1 | contig 15175 bp, 18 predicted proteins | sample MGYA00242638_ERZ504484 | MGnify/ENA primary metagenome ERZ504484 (study PRJEB26092, sample SAMD00036300) | human gut metagenome | host: Homo sapiens | study: EMG produced TPA metagenomics assembly of... | reverse complement strand
CCCGCTTTTACCGTTTCTTTGTGCGTATTGAACGAGCCGTACGAACCGTTCAGCTCGGCATACGGTTTCAGCGAGAAGTCTCCGGTCTGCATGTTGATGCTGGCTCCGAAAGCTCCTGCGCCATTGGTGGAAGTTCCTGCGCCGCGTTGTATCTGCATGTCTTTGACGGACGATGCGAAGTCGGGCAGATTCACCCAGATACATTATGGCTTTTCGGCATCGTTGATGGGAATGCCGTTGGCGGTGACGTTGATGCGTGTGCCGTCTGTTCCACGGACTCTCAGCGTGGTGTAACCCACCCCGGCACCGGCATCGCTGGTAGTAATGGCGGAGGGTGTCATACTCAATAGATATGGCAGGTCTTGTCCGAAATTCTGTTTTTTCAGTTGTTCTTTGCCTATATTGGTGAATGCCACCGGTGTGCTGCTTGTGGCACGTGTGGAGATGACTTCCACTTCCTGCAGGTTTATCACCCGCAGACTGTCTAGCTCTTGTGTCTGCGCACAGACACCCAGTGCTGCCATAAGGAGGCAGGTCGCCATTGCATGTCTCTTCATTTGCAATTGTTTCGTTTAGATGAATACAGAAAAGGGGGAACTTTTCTTCTTTTCCCTCCGCCGGCATTACCCGGATCAGGTTAATGGGTATGATCTCAGCCCGTCGTATTAGGGCACCCCTTAGTTGAAATCGGGAGCAAAGGTAGGAGTTTTCGTCGAAAGTGGCAAGTTAAGTGAACGAAAGTCAGAGTTATTTGTTAATTTTGCAGCATTAATTTTAAAAAAAAGAGTATAGTTATGTTATCATCTTTATTCATGGCAGCCTTTGCTGCCCAAGTTGCTGACGACGGTTTCAGCAAACTGCAGATATTCCTTCAGCAATTGATAGATTGGGGCGTAAATGCCGGTGGACGTATTATCGGAGCCATTATCATCTTTGTGGTAGGACGGTTCCTGATTTCCCTTCTTCGGAAAATGCTGGCGAGGTTATTGGCAAAAAGACATGTGGATGCCAGTATCCAGAGCTTCGTGAAAAGTTTAGTCAATATCTTGCTGACCATTCTGCTGATTATTGCCGTTATCGGCAAATTGGGAGTGGAAACCACTTCTTTTGCAGCTTTGTTGGCATCTGCCGGTGTGGCTATCGGTATGGCACTTTCCGGAAACTTGCAGAATTTTGCGGGTGGACTGATTGTCTTGCTGTTCCGTCCTTTCAAGGTAGGTGACTGGATTGAAAGCCAGGGAGTGTCCGGCACAGTACGCGAAATCCAAATCTTCCATACGATTCTGACCACAGCCGACAATAAGGTAATCTATATCCCTAACGGTGCGTTGAGCAGTGGCACTGTGACCAATTACAGCCGCGAGGACACCCGTCGCGTGGATTGGGTGATTGGTGTGGAATATGGTGAGAATTATGACAAGGTAGAAAGCACCGTGCGTCGTATCATCTCCGAAGACAGCCGTATTCTGAATACTCCCGAACCGTTTGTAGCTCTCCATGCCTTGGATGCCAGCAGCGTGAATGTAGTTATCCGTGTTTGGGTAAAGAGTGGAGATTACTGGGGCGTTTATTTTGATATGAACAAGAAGATTTACTCCGTATTCAACGAAGAGGGCATCGGTTTCCCGTTCCCGCAGTTGACGGTGCATCAGGCGAAAGACTGAGTTATCATTTATGGGCAAAAAATAGTCACTGTTTCGACGGTGTCTTACTAATACTGATAAAGCAGATTATGTAGATTTATTCAATTTAAATCTGATTAATCTGCTTTTTGTATGTGATAGAAGTGGTTGCAGTTTGTTCTTTTCCTACTTTTGTTTACTTTTGCCGATATTCAATGTATCTAATACTAAAAAAAAGAAAGCAAAATGGGCTATGCGGTTGATTTTGATGGTCAGCTATATAATGGTTTGAGCATTGGTAAAGCAGAAGCTTTTGCTTCTGTCTTTGATCGTTATCACCGTTTGTTGTATGCTTTGGCTTACCGGTATTTAAAATCCGGTCCTGAAGCAGAAGATGCAGTTCAACATACCTTTATGAGATTGTGGGAACAACGGGAAACTTTTGATTTTTCTGAAGGGTTGCGCAGTCTTTTATTTACTATTTTGAAGAATTATATCTTGAATGAGTTACGTCATCAGCGTATTGTGCTTGAGAAACACGAAGAATTGCTTCAACAGAATAGTGAAGAGGAAGATGTGATGAAAGCATTGGAGGATGCTGATTTTCGTAGACACTTGCGTTCTGTTATTGGTAAGTTACCACCTCAAAAACAGAAAATATGTTTGATGAAGATTGAACAAGGCTTGTCCAACCAAGAGATAGCAGATAAATTGCATATTACTATACCAACAGTAAAATCACATTATACACAAGCAATTAAACAACTTCGTGGTATGATCGATAAATTGATACTCATACTTTTGGTTTGCTGAAGTGTTTTATATAATATAATATCAAGGTAATGAAGATGGATAAAGAAATGATAGACCGGGTACTTGATAATTCGGCTTCTTCAGTAGAGAGTAAGGCTACTATGGATTGGTTTGCAACTGAGGAAGGACAAGAATATCTTTCACAAAAGAATAACGGCAGAATCTGTGCTTATGGGGGAAAGAGAAATAGAAGAATGGACTGGTGGAAATATTCCCACAGAGCGAATGAGGAAGCGTTTCTTGGGACAAATAAAGCAGCATAGTAGATTGTGGAGGTGGTGGCAAGTCGCAGCTGTCTTTATACCTTTTCTGTTGTTTGGCAGTACCATTGTTTTTCTGGCAGATAAGGCAGGTGTCTTTTCTGATATACAATATGCAGAGATTGTAGTGCCGTGTGGTGAACGTATGCAAGTCGTTTTACAAGATGGAACGAATGTTGAGCTTAATTCAGCAACAACTTTGCGCTATCCTAAGAAGTTTGGACTATTCAGTAGGAAAGTAGAACTTTATGGTGAAGGATATTTTAAGGTGGCAAAAGAAAGGGGACGCCCGTTTACAGTACAGACAAAAGATTTGGAAGTGAGAGTGACTGGTACTCAATTTAATATGAAGCCTATCCAGCTGATTTTCATATTTTTGTTACTTTGGATGAAGGAAGTGTGTTGCTAAAGGGAATGGGGGATAAGGTATACCCGTTAAAACCGGGGGGAAAGTGCAGCCTATGATTGCCGTTCTGGCAAGTGTGACATTACTCGTCCTATAGATTTGGATGGAATGAAAGCATGGCGTACTAATAGTCTGAATTTTTATATGGCACCTTTGAAGGATATAATCAAAGTGATGGAACGGCAGTATGATACGCAGTTTATTATAAATGATTCTATTTTGTTGGATAGTAGGTATACACTGTCTACTAGTAAAGTGAATGTCATTGATGTGCTTCATGATCTGGAAAAGGTTTCTTGCATAGAATTTATTGAAAAGGATGAGAATGTCTTCGAAATAAGGAGAAAAGACTGATACCCAGTTAAGGGAATTATGATATAGGTGTATGGATTTAAACAGAATCCTGCACCTATTTTTTGTATTGTTGAAAAAAAAATGTTTTCGACTCATACCTTCCGGAAGTTGATGTGTTAGCTTTATATGAAAGGCCTTTAAAGAGATTATTGAATTATGAATTAAAAAAATTTAATGCTTTATGAAATCACGATTCAAAACAAAGAAATTACTTCTTTTGGGAATCTTGTTGTTTGGTTTGTCTGTTGCAACATGGGCACAAAAAGTTTCCTTGAACTATACCAATGTAGAGTTGCAGGATGTATTGCTATCCATTAAAAAGCAAACCGGTTATGTATTGGTGTTTAGTGATCAGATATTGGATGTACACCGAAGAGTATCGATAAAAGTAGAAGGAGAAGATTTGGTCAATGTGTTGAAGGAGTTATTAAGTGATGGTAATGTAACCTCGAGATAAAGAATAAGAAGATATATTTTATTCTTAAAGAACTGGTTGATGTTGAATCTGCCAAATCCTGGAAGATAACAGGGGTGGTAAAGGATGTGAATGGAGAACCGATTATTGGTGCTAATATTCTTGTGAAAGGTTCTACCATTGGAGTGATATCTGATATTGACGGTAAATTTCTGCTGAATGAGGTGCCGGCCGGTTCCATTCTGGAAATTTCCTATATCGGATATGACAATCGGGAAATCAAGCTCAAAGATGAGGCCCCATTAACGGTTATACTGACGGAAAATTCAACTCTTCTGGAGGAATTGGTGGTAATTGGTTACGGGAGTGTTCGTAAACGCGATTTGACGGGAGCTGTATCGCAAATTAATGCAGATCAAATACAGAAAGGGCCGGTGACGAATATCCTGCAATCTGTGCAAGGAAGGATTTCCGGATTTCATGTTACTCCGAGTTCCGGACAACCGGGTGCAAGTACTGATGTTCTTATTCATGGTACACAATCCATTAATGGAACGAATGCTCCCATTTATGTGATTGACGGGACAATTTCTGAGAATATCAATAATCTGAATCCGCAGGATATTGAAACCTTTACTGTATTGAAAGATGCTTCTGCTGTGGCTATCTACGGTTCACGTGCCGCTAATGGAGTGGTGGTAATTAATACAAAACGTGGTAAAGTGGATGAGAAACCGACAATTTCGTTCAAGACGGAACAGAGCTTCCAACAAGAAGGCAATCTGAAAATTGATTATTTGAATGCAGCCCAATGGCTTGAAATAGCTACGGAGGCATATAAAAATGGAGGTAAGGATGTGCCTTGGGGTGACAGTGATTTGGAAAAGATAAAAGGCAATGACAATTGTTGGCCGGATTTGATGAAAAGAACGGGATATCTGACCAATAATAATCTTTCAATAACGGGGGGAAGTAAGAATTCCAATTATTTTGTGTCACTGAATTATTTGTATAATGAAGGTATCATCAAAGAACAGAGTTATAATCGTTTGAATCTTCGTTTGAACAGTGACCATAAGATTGGTGATAGGATTAAATTCGGACATTCTGTTAATCTCTATGCTTCAGAACAGACATCTCAACGTGATTTTGATTGGAGGGATACATATGCTGCCTCTTTCCGTTATTCTCCTTTGAATGCCATGTATGATAAGGATGGTGATTTTGCTACAATATCCAATACTTATCTACAAAGTAAAACTCCTAGCCCATTGTGGATGCTTAAAAATTCAGATAGAACTGTACGCAATAAAGGAATTGATGGTAATCTTTATTTAGCCGTTGATATTCTTGAAGGATTGAAGTTTACGGCCCGTGTGAGTGGGGAGTGGAAAAATGGTTATTCAAATGATTTCATTGGTGCCATGGATACAAAATACGGTATGGAGGGCAGTAATGTGAATAAGGTAACTAAAACGAATGCAGAAACATTCCATTGGATAACCGACTATACCTTGGATTACCAGAAAACCTTTAACCAAATTCACTCGGTTTCTGCATTGTTGGGTTATTCTGTAGAAAAACAGACTTTTGAGGATTTAATGGGGAGTCGTGGAAATACACCGAGCAATGATATTAAATTTCTGAATGCAGGTGATCCCAGTACTGCACTTAATAGCAATTCGTGGAGTGAATGGAGTTTCCTTTCTCAATTTGGACGTTTAGCTTATTCTTTCAAAGATAAATATTATTTCAGTGGTACGTTACGCCGTGACGGTTCGTCACGTTTGGTAAAGGATAAATATGGTATCTTTCCATCTGTATCGGCAGCATGGCGTATAGGAGAAGAGAAATTTATGGATGCTTTTAACTGGTTGGATGAACTGAAGTTCCGCTTGAGTTGGGGCAAGGTTGGTAATGTGTTGAGTATTAATCCTTATGGTACATCGGTATATCTTTCACAACAGAACGCGGTATTCAATGAAAAGGTTGTTGCCGGATATACATTTGCCAATGCTGTCAATACAGATTTGAAATGGGAAAGTACTGAAAAAAAGAATATAGGTTTGGATCTTTCCATGTTTGGAAATTCTTTTTATGTGGTTATGGACTTTTATATTGAGGATACTAAAGATTTGTTGTTCAACCAACCTATAGCTACTTCTGTTGGACTTTCAGGCAGTCCTTATATCAATGCCGGACATATACGCAATACTGGTATTGACTTTGAAATAGGATATAGACGTACGATTGGTGACTGGAAATTTGATGTTAACTTTTAATGCTTCTCATGTACACAACGAAGTGATAGATTTGGAAGGACGGGATTTGACTACTTCAGGTATCAAGGAGGGCTATCCAATCGGAAGTTTTTATGGTTATGTGTCCAATGGCATTATCCGTACACAGGATGATTTGAATAATCATCCGCATTATGCCGGAAAACAGATAGGAGATATTTGGTTTAAAGATATTAATGGCTACGATGAAAACGGAAACCTTACGGGTAAGCCGGATGGAAAGGTAGACACAGCTGATAGAGCTTTGTTTGGAAAAGTATTTCCCCGATTTGAACTATGGTTTGGCAGGCTCAGTCAGTTACAAAAATCTTACGCTTCAGATTCAGCTTCAAGGTGTTCAAGGTATTCAAAAGAATATGTTGAGCGGTGGCTATGCAACAGATATGTTTGGTGGAGAACCGAATATGGAGGCAAGCTATATTCTTGATAGATATGATGCTGAAAGAAATCCTAACGGGAAGTATCCTCGTGTGGCAGTGGGAGATCCGGGACAGAATCAGCAGTTCTCTGACTTTTGGTTGATTGATGCCTCTTATCTGAGTATTCGCAATCTGAATCTTAGTTATAGTTTTCCCAAAAATATATGCAATAAATTGGGTATGGAAAACTTGAATGCTTATATTGGAGTCCAGAATTTATATACGTTTGGCAATGAGTATTCTGAAATTAGCAGTACTGTGACCGTACCTATGCCACGTACTTGTACGTTCGGATTACAATTTGCATTCTAATAATATTATCATTTTAAAGTATCATTGATTATGAGAAAAAATATATTTAATAGAAGCACATTGACGGCTATTTGTCTATCATTAGTTATGTCCGCTTGTTCGGATAGCTTTTTGGATATTCAGCCTCAGGATAAACCTGGTTCAGATAATTTTCTGAATAATTTATCTTCCGCACAAGAACTTGTTGTTGCATCATTTAATCCTTGGGTGGCTCAAACACAGATGTATGGAAAGCGATTTGCCACGATATGTGACGCACTGACAGATGATGGCGGGCTTCGACTGAATGGTAATGATTTAATTCAGGTATTGGATTGGAATATTACACCAAGTCTTAATTATCCAACAGACTGGTGGAAGTATTCTTATCAAAGTGTCAACGCTGCCAATTATGCTATTCAGGAGATTCCGAAACTAAAGAATAAAGGATTTACTGATTCTGAAATAAATCCTTATATTGCAGTTGCACGTTTCATGCGTGCTTTTAATTATATGTTCTTGACGACATTTTATGGAGATGTACCATTAATCACGGCTCCGCTTTCATCTTTTGATGAATTCTCTCAACCCCGTACCCCGGTATCAGAGATTTATCAGAAAATTATAGAAGATTTTTCTTTTGCTAAAGAAAATTTGACGAGAGATGGTAATGGATATACTGGCATGCTACCCGTGCTACTGGTGCTGCCTATCTGGCAAAAGCTTATTTATATAATAAGGACTTTGTGAATGCAGAACAAGCAGCTCGTGAGGCAATACAAATTGCTGAGTCTGACGGATACTATCTGATTGATGATTATGAATCCATTTTCAGTATTGACAACGAACAAAATCCGGAACTGTTGTTTTATTTCGCTTTTGAACGTAATAGTGGACTTTGGGAACAGGATTTTTGTGTTGAAAGGAATGTAAGGGATTTGCCGACTGAGTTGAAATATATTCAAGGGGGTGATGGTTGGGGATATTGTCTGCCTACTCGCAGCCTTTATGATGCGTATGAAACGAATGATCCTCGTCGTGAATATAACTTTGTATTATCAAGGTTCTGTATTCGGCACATATACTCCATCCACTCCCTTAACTCTTGATTATCATAGTTATGACAGCGATGGGAACCAAACGGCAATCCCCATCACTTATAATACCGGTGATAAAGTGATTTATGATTATAAATGGTCTCCTACCGGATTGAATGTGAAGAAACTGACGGAGGATTTAACGGGATTGACCAATGTTCGTTATGCAGGATTGGATTGGCCTGCTATGCGTATGGCTGATTTATATCTTTTTTTAGCTGAAGCTTTGGCAGAACAAGGCAAGGATGAAGCACTTGTATGGGTTAATAAGGTACGCTCGAGACCTTCTGTCAATATGCCTCCAAAATCAACTGCCGATGGAGATTTAGTTGATATTGTACGTCATGAAAGAAGGGTGGAACTTGCAATGGAAGGTGAACGTATTTTTGATTTACTCCGTTGGGATGCTGTGAAAGATGTATTTGGTGATGGAAAACAAATTAAGCTTCATTTTTTATTCAGACTATTTGCCAGAGACAAGCAGTGATAAATTTAAAACAGTACCAGGATTGACGAAATATCCAACAGACCATATTCTGTTCCCTATTCCTCAATATGAGATGGACCAGAATAAAGCCATTATTGAAAATAATCCGGGTTATTGATAAATCGAGAGAATACCGGATTGAATTTTTCTACTTTCTGGTATTCCTTCTCTTATTTTTATAAAATACTTTGTATATGAAGAAATACTTGTTTATGCTGTTGGCTTTATGTTTGATGCCGGCAAACAACACTGCACAAATTTTAAATAGTTTGAAGGATATAATCAGACCAACAGACCCTTCACTCATCAGAACATTAAATGGTCAGTGGGACTTTTATTTTATTAATGGGGCTGACTGGAAAGAGCAGGCTTGTTTTTATCAACCTGACTATGATATAAGCTCATGGGATAGAATCCTTGTGCCGGGTTGTTGGGATGCGCTTGGTTATGTAGAACCTAAATATGCTAATCCGGAAGAAATAAACGGGTTATACCGCAAGAACTTTACAGTCCCTAAGGGGTGGAAGGATAAAACATGTTTTTTTAAGTTTTGATGGAGTTTTGCGGGGATATGAAATATGGGTAAATGGAAATTATGTGGGAAAGTGGGAATCTTCCTATAATACTTGCCATTTTGATGTTACGGATTTTTTAAAGAAAGGTGAAACCTATTGGCTGTAAGGGTATATACTCATTATAAAGGGTTTGATTTTGATGGAAATGATGATTGGGGACAAGTTGGTATTAACAGAAATGTTTCTATGTTTGCCATACCCGATACGCATCTAAAAGATTTCACTTTACGCACGGATAGCGTGTCAAATGAAAGTGCACGCATAAATATGATGTTTGATATTGCTTCCTTTACAAGTTCAGTATCGGCTAATACCTATATTGAGGGTTTGATAAAGGAACCGGGTGGAAAGATTGTTGCTCGATTCAGAGAAGAGCTTCAGAAGGCAGAACAACAGATTTCCAAAGAAATAATTCTGGATAACCCTTTCTTGTGGAATGCAGAAACACCTCATCTTTATCGGTTGGAATATTCTCTTTATGCTCCGAAACGTGTGCAACATTTTACTGTCAATTTCGGTGTGCGTGAAGTATTGGTGGAGAAAAATGTGATAAAACTAAATGGTAAGAAGATAAAGTTACGTGGAGTGGATTTACATGAGACAGATCCTTTTAATGGAAAAGTGGTAAGTGAAGAATTAAATCTAAAAGATTTGAGGATGATGAAAGATGCGAATGTGAATTTTATCCGTTGTTCCCATTACCCACGTGATCCCCGGTTCTATGAACTTTGTGACTCAATCGGTATGTATGTAATGGATGAGGTTCCTTTTGGGTATGGCGATTCTCATTTATATGATAAATCCTACCAGGATATTTTGTTGACTAGAGCAGATGCCACCGTTCGTAGAGACAAGAATCATCCTTCTGTATTATTCTGGAGTATAGGGAATGAAAATCCCCTGACCACCATTGCTGAAGAAACGGGAAGGTATGTAAAACGAATGGATCCTACACGCCCCATTTGTTATCCGATGATTCACAATTATTTTCTGAGTTTGGACTTCAATATACCTGACTTTGTCGATATATTTGCTCCTCATTATCCTCCGGTTGCTACATTGAGATATTATGCGGAGGCTGCCAAACGCCCGGTTATTCTGACAGAATATTGTCATTCGCTAGGCCAGTCTTTCGAACAGCATAAAGATTTGTGGGAATTGATAGAGAAGAATGACAATTTGGCCGGTGGCTGTGTTTGGGAGTGGGTCGATCAAGGTATGGTAGATAGAAAAGCTACTTTTCCGGGTAAGTATGCTTGGACAAACAAAATGTGGTTGAAGGATTCTACTTGTATTACTTTAGAAGGCAATTCCGGGGCAGATGGTATGCTTTATGCTAATCGTATACCTTTGAGTAATTATTATGAGTTGCGTAAAAACTATGCTCAAGTTCCGGTATGTACTGAACGGTTAGTTGGCAAGAAAGGGGTGAACCATTTGAAAGTCCAAGTAGCCAATAGATTTGATTTCGTGGATTTATCAGAAAAGGTCTCTTTTGAATGGCGTTTGCTGGATGGAAAGCATGTGGTTTCTGAAGGGAAAAAGAGTATCCAATGTCTGGCTGGTTGTATGGGCTATATACCGATTGAACTGGTATTGGATGAATCTCCTGCAGATAGATTTTATGTTTTGGAAATAGCTATATATACGGTTGAAGGATATTCAGTGGGTAACTATTCTATTCCAATTGTTTCAGAAGAAGGGCTTTTCATGACTCAATTGTTCAAAATAGCGGATGGTGAATTGATAGAGATGGATACTGTAGAGATATTACAGCAATTATCAGGTTGTTTTCAAACATACCCATTAATGAGAGTGGGACGTAAGTTCAGCATGTCTGAAGAGTTACGTGCGAAAGGTAAGGCAATAGAGAAATATTTGATGGAACCTATTGAATGTAAAAAAAGTGTTGTGGATAAAAGATATATTCAGGAAGTGGATTACATGAATCCGGCAATTTCTGCTATAGGTCGGGTTAGTTGTGGCAGTTTGCCAAGTGGTGGCATTAAGTTTAATTATTCATTGGCTCCGCAAACTAAAGGAAAGTTATTGTTGGAAGGAGGGTTGGCATTTCTTTTGGATACCAAAATAAAACATCTTCAGTGGTTGGGTTTTGGCCCTTATGCATCTTATCCGGGTAAACAATCTGCCAATGATTATGGTGTCCATGATATAACAGCCGGGGACTTATACTTTGAAGGAAATAGAATGGGCATTGACGTTTTTACTTTGTTCGGATAGTATTGGGAATGGTTTTGCGGTGATAGCTCCAAACTGTAACATGAACTTTGAACAAACGGATAAAGGTATAGTATTATCTATAAATTCTGTGGTATCTGGACTTTGTGGAAAGTTGCGTGAAACAGCCTATCCTATATATACAGATGATATAGGAAACTTAGAAGGAAGTTTGGTTATTTATCCTCTTTCTGCAGGAAAATGGCCTCAAAGTATATCTTATCTTTTTAAACCAAGTAAAGATATAAAAGGAACGGAAAATCCATTTCTATCGGTTTACGATACTTATTTGATGAAATATTCAGATATTGTTAATTAAATTCATACTGTGGGGCAGTAGTCTCTGTGAAGAGGCTACTGTCCAATTATTTATTCTCCGTATACTCCGAGCTCTGCCTCTACTTCTTCGCAGACATCTTGTTCCAGGTTGAGCAGCTGATTGATTTCTTTTCGTTTTTCCAAATCCGTGAAATAGCTCTCCACTACTGCATAGATGTTGAAGCCGGTTGTGGAACCCGCAGCCAAATCCAATGACTCAACCATTTTTCTCTACTGCTTGATGAATGCGTTTCTTACTGATAAAATGCAGTTCATTACTATGAATTAAGCTCTTTTCCATGATATTTTCTGTTTTAGTTATTGTAGTTATAACATTCTATCAAGCAAGTTAGTTCATGTAGATTGAACAGACTTGACAGTCGAGCCGAACGATATTTCTTTTTATATTTGCCAAAAATATAAGCGCGGCAATGAAAGAACTGTTTATAAAAATACTCCGTTTTCTGATGTTTGTACTGGTCGTAGCTTTGGGCTGCATCGGATATAACATCTATGAAGATACGTTGGCTGCTGTGTGGATACCCGTAGGGGTAGGACTTGTGGTGGCAGTCGTTACACTTCCTCTATATAAAAAAATGGATATGGCTGACAACGATGGAGCAAAAGGCAGTGAATATATTGTGTCATGTGGTGTGCGTGGGTGTCATCAGTTGTTCGCTTTTTCTGGTAGGGAATTATCAGATGGCGGCTCCTGCTTCGACAAAGGAGGTGACGGTCACCGTACTTGAGAAGCTGATAAAAGAACATGAAAAGAGACGTAAAGTAGGCAAGCATCGTTATGTGTCGGACGGAGTACGTAAGGAGTATTACTTAAAGGTGGCTTTCGAGGATGGAGCGATAGAGACCTTGCATGTTTCCACAGCCACATACAACAAAGCACGAAAAGGCAAACCGAAAGTTCTGACTTTGCAGAAGGAGCTTTCGGATTGCCGGTGATAACGAAGGGGTTATAGTTCTAATTCCCCCATGCAAGACATCAGATGAGGAACAGAATGCTCTTCTTAAAGATTTCTGCGTACAAAATGTCCGTCAATCCAAATGGTGGCATGGTGCCCTTTGAATTTCAGTAATACATAATTGGGATCTGTCGGGCCTTTGCTGAAGTGTGCGCTGAACCACTCTTGCCACATTTCCTGCTTGGTGGCTTCGTCTTCTATAATCTCCACCTCACCGGTGAGCACTACGCTGTTTCCTTTTTCCTGAAAGCACAAACCTGCTTTCGGATTGGCTGCAAACTCCTTTGTTTTAAGACTGTCTTTGCCGGTTGCCAACCATACGGTGGTGGCTCCTTCCGACTTGATGTTGCTCATTGGAACGGGGGCGGGGATATCCCTCTTGGTTGATGGAAGTGATGACGACGGTTTCGCATCTTGCCAAGATTTCTGCTGCTTTCTCGATTAATGTTGCCATATTGGATGTTTTTTATTGATTTGATTGCTGCAAATATAGGCATGGTAATAGGAAGAGCTATTGTAAAAAATCGACTTTTATGTTTTCACATAACTCAAAGTCCCTTCTTCCAATGGAGCGGAAGTGAGAAGCTGGCTTGGCGCGTTGCCGGACATCTTTTTGATTTCTTTTGAGAGATGGGAAACATCATAATATCCTGCTTTGATGGCAACGGACAGCAGATTGTCGAAAGAGGTACTTCGCAATAAGTCTACAGCATGTTTGAACTTCATAATCCGACTGTACTCTTTGGGTGTAAGTCCGGTGTGCTGCTTGAATTTCCGTTCGAAATGGCGTTGGCATAGGCAAGTCTCCTCCGCTAACCGGAGGAGTGACAAGTCACCCTTGCATCGGTTGATTTGCTGTATGGCGAACAGCATGCTCCGTTCTGTTTTTGGACTGTATCGGCATAAGGCTTGAAGCAGGAAGTTTTCAATAAAGACCAGGTGCTCTTGAATGGTTCCCAGTTCGCCCAGTCTCTCTGCAAAAGAGTGGGTAAAGAGGCTAGTAAGCTCATCGGCGTTTAACCGTAAGTTGGTGAGCTCCTGCAAAGGGAGGTCCATGAAGCGAGGTATTCCGCAAGGCAGAAAACGGATTCCCAGCATATGGACTGTTACCGTATGGGTCACTAATTCGGAATATTTGGTCATGGCTCCAATGAAGTAGGTATGGTAGGGCTGCATAACGAGGCTGTCGTGTACGGCCTTAGGGGCTTCACCCAACGTGAATATAAAGTCAGTGCATCCGTCCGGCAGGATATTGATGTGCATGCCGTATCCAGGTTGTCCTTTAAACTCCCAATATTTGTCAATATAGGGGGAGAGCAGGGGGCTGGGATGATATTCTTTGTACATAGGTTGTAAAGATAGGAATAAACTTCGAAGATAGGGAAATCCCTATGTATAAATAGAGAGAATCACGGAAAAGGAGGTTTTTATCATACTACATTTGCTGTATGGATAAATACTAAAACTTTCTATTATGAAAAAGATGTCAGTTGTTTTAGGCTTGTTACTCGCTGTCTTGGTGATGGGCTGTGGCATTTATGAGAGCTACGGGTTTGATTATAAGCAGTTGAGCAGCATTGAACGTGGTATGAGCTTAAAGAGGTGTGTACCATTTTAGGAGAGCCTGCATTTAGAGATTTGAATAAGGAGGGAGAGGCTTGGACATTCCGTGCTTATACTCCTGCGGGGTGGTCGGCTGTCAAGGTGTGGTTCAAAGACGGAAAAGTGGACGAAAATGAAGAGCTATCTGGAGGATACTTATCCGGTTACCACTTCGCGGGACAAAAAGTTTCATGGACGAGAAAAAAGAATCTTCCGACAAGAGTAGCGAAACAAAGGTAATAGTTTCGCCGGAAGGGAAACATTACATCAAAATGGGCTCGGTAGTAGTCACTCCCGAAGGCAAGCATATAATAGTACCTTGATTATACCAGCATAATCGTTTCCGGATATAGTATAATGTGAATATACCTTTCTATAAAGTGCTGATATTTATAAAAGTTCTATATTTTTGTCAGATTTATGGTATATGTAGTTCAAAGAATGTTATCTGAAATGAAAAAGAATGGGCAATGTTTGTCATTGCTCTGTCTTTATCTTATATTTGAGTAGATAATATAGGATATCATTTTAAGAAAGGAACTAATAATAAGATAATAATATGAAGAATATTGAGAAGGCGACCAATAATATGAAAATGGTATATTCCATTCTGTGCAATCTTAAGAAGTGTACAATCTTTGAATTACAGAAACTGACGAAGTTCAGGGATGTGGATTTGTGTTTGGCCTTGGGGTATCTGCTGCAGAATAACCAGATTTATCAGAAGCGTATTGATAACATGGTTTACTATGGAGTCGTCGCAAAATGAAAAGATATACAATAGGTTTACCACACATTTTGCTTACATGCTTGCATGGTGCTTTCTAATTGTTTGTTATATCGCGTTTTACGGTATGTAAGCAGATGCCATGCAAGTATGTAGGCAAACTTTGCTTGCATGCTGTTTTTTCTTGTGCAAATGGCTGGTCTTCTTTCCGCAAAGAACAGCTCTTTCTCCTACTAAAAGCTTATTAATGACTATTGTGCACGGTTGTGATGCA
>ENA-OPYP01000012-OPYP01000012.1-human-gut-metagenome-genome-assembly--contig:-NODE-12-length-16641-cov-0.747850_pt1 | contig 16641 bp, 17 predicted proteins | sample MGYA00242638_ERZ504484 | MGnify/ENA primary metagenome ERZ504484 (study PRJEB26092, sample SAMD00036300) | human gut metagenome | host: Homo sapiens | study: EMG produced TPA metagenomics assembly of... | reverse complement strand
CTTCTGGGAGAAGTACGAATATGTCATTATCAGTATCACTGCCGCAATCATAACTCTGCTGTTCTTTTTCCAATATCTCCGCCTACAGTCACTGAGTAGAATCAAAAGATTACAACAGCAACAACTGGACAGCAATCTCAAATACCGAAATCTGATAAACAACATGCCCATCCTATACATGTATGAGAAACTTATAAAAGATGAAAAAGGGCGCATTACTGACACCTTATATATAGATGTCAACAATTTCTTCGAAGACAGATTTATCATGCGCAAAGAGGCTGTCGGCAAGCGGGGAAGCGAATTATTTCCCGAATCCATGAACGAGTTCCTCCATTTCATGAATATTGCATTGAAGGAGAAACGTTCCGTAACTTTCCCCTATTATTACAAGAAGATAGACACTTTCTACGACATTGTAGTCAAGGCAAGCGACAATGGCGAATACATGCACGTCTTCTGCGTTGACAGCACCGAGTTGCACCACACCCAAATACAGTTGAGGTCGACAAACCGGAAACTTTCCATGGCACTCGACGTTGCCAACATCGTACCATGGAAATGGAACCTCCGGACACACACCATACTCTGCGATGTCAACAAGCCGATAGAGCTCAGCAATAATGCCGGTATCATGGACGATGAACAGCTGTCCGTACCCGACAGCCAGTATTTCTCCAAAATACACAAGGAAGACCTGGAAAAAGTGAAACAAGCCTATACAGACCTGATTGAGGGACGTATCCAGAAAGTCAAGGAGGAATACCGCGTCATCAATCATGCCGACAGACACAAACACTTCGACTGGGTGGAGGCCCAGGCCGCCGTAGAAACCTACGACGAGAACAATAAGCCGCTGACCCTGGTGGGCTCTTCGCTGGTTATCACCGAACGGAAAAAGATGGAGACGGAACTGGTTTCCGCCAAGAACCGTGCGGAAGAGTCGAATAAACTGAAATCCGCATTCCTCGCCAACATGAGCCATGAAATCCGTACGCCGCTCAATGCCATTGTGGGATTCTCCGGAATATTGGCTTCCACCGAAGAGGAGGAAGAAAAACAAGAATACGTCAGCATCATTGAGAACAACAATACTTTGCTGCTGCAACTCATCAGTGACATTCTGGACTTGTCAAAGATAGAAGCAGGCACAATGGAATTCATTGATACGGATTTTGAATTGAACAAAGTGATGAGAGAGCTGGAAAGTTCGCTCTGCCTGAAGCTATCGCCCGAAAAGAATGTCACCCTCTCCTTTGAGCCCGGACTGCCCGAATGCCACATTCATTCCGAGCGTAACCGCTTGTCTCAACTCGTCATCAATCTGGTGACCAATGCCATCAAGTTTACCCAAGAAGGCAGTATCCGTTTTGGCTACAAGCTGCAAGACGACAAGATGCTTTATTTCTACGTATCCGATACGGGATGCGGTATCCCCGAAGACAAACAAGAGAGCATATTCGGCCGCTTTGTCAAGCTCAATAATTTTGCCCAAGGCACCGGACTGGGATTATCCATCTGCCAGATGTTGGTACAGCACATGGGAGGCAATATCGGACTGACTTCCAAGCCCGGCGAAGGCTCTACCCTTCTGGTTCACCCTCCCTATGTGCCGGCAAGCCGCATCCGGCAGGCAGAAAGCAAGACCGAACCTAAAAAAGTAAAAAAGCAGAAAATCACCGTCTTGGTTGCCGAAGACCATGACAGCAACTTCCGGTTGATTGAGTCCATCCTACGAAAAGACTACAATCTGATACATGCGTGGAATGGTCAGGAAGCCGTGAATATGTTCAGGGAATACGACCCGCAGCTTATTTTGATGGACATCAACATGCCGGTGATGAATGGTTACGAAGCGACCAGGGAAATACGCAAATACTCTACACAAGTCCCCATCATAGCCGTCACCGCCTTTGCCTATGCTTCTGATGAACAGCAGGTCATGGAAAACGGCTTCGACGCATATATGGCTAAACCTATCAATGCCAATCAGCTGAGGACACAAATATCAGCTATACTGAAGCAGCATATTATCTTTATGTAAAAAACATCCGGACGGAAGAAGCATGCCAACGTCCGGATGGCGAGTATCAGAATTCATTGTTCAGGCAAGTCAGCCTCAACGAACCGTTGAACGCTTCGGCAGACAATCGCGTCCTGACCTGCACCTGCACGCTGCTCTTCGGCTGGACATCAAAATAATTGTCGCTATACACACTTTCATTGTCAGCAACGGACAAGCATACAGCACGGGCAAACTTGTCTGCCGATACCGTCACTTCATATCCGCCTTCAATGGAACGGACTTCAGTCTGCAAATCCACCTTCGGATAATCCATATCCTTCTGCTTGCCCAGACAGTAGTTATTATGGTACACCCTGCCCGATTTGTCCGTATAGTCTACGCGGACATATACTGTTCCTCTATTCGCCCCCTCCAGCAGCTTGGCAAGCGGTGCGGAAAAACAGACACGGCTGTCATTACCGGAGATGCCGACAGACTTGCCCCAGTGATGAACACGGTTCCGTCGAACTGGCAGACCTGGAGTTGCAGCCGGCCGGAAGTATTCTCCAAGCGGTCGGACACTGCATATACTTTCAAATCATCCCCCTCCACTACCGGAGAAATCAAGATGTCATCATAGGCCTTGCGGACATAATAGTGCTGCGCCTTCCAGCGTCCGTAATAGTCACGGCTCGCCCAGGAAGCTACGGGCCAACAGTCATTGTGCTGCCAGAAAAGTGTCCCCATATTATACGGCATCTGGCGGCGGTGCGACTCGATGGCCGTCTTGATGGCATCTCCCTGCAGCACATGATTCATATAAAGGAATGCCCGGAAATCACGCGGTTTTTTATATTCATTCAACAGGTAAGTCTCAATCAGCCCGTTGGCATGGTCGCCACCACGCTGATGGGACATCATCACCTCGGAACGTATATCCCAGTCTTCGGGGTAAGGAGCATAGCGCTTGACGGACTCGAACTCTGGAAAAGACTGAAAGCCGTACTCGCTGAAAAAGCGGGATTTCTCGCTGTCATAATCAGAAATGGGTGCTTTACCATGCCAGACACTCCAATAGTGACGGTCCCCGTCAGTAGTACCGGACATCTCTCCCTCGAATGCGAACGGAGAAGAAGGCCAATAGAAGGTTCCGGGTGCATACTCCCTGACCACCCCGGGTAAGGTGACATGATACTGCTGCCGGTACTGTGCCCAAATCTTGTCGGCATATTCCTTGTTCTGCCGTTCTATCTCACGCTTCCAGCCCCAGCCCAGCCAGGCATCCTGGCATTCATTATTTCCACACCACAAAGCAATGCAAGCATGATTGCGCAAACGTTTCACATTGTCCACCGCCTCCTGATGGATATTATCGAGCAGGGCGCCTTCTGCCGGATACATGCTGCAGGCAAACATAAAGTCCTGCCAAATCATAATTCCATGCTCATCACACAAATCATAGAAGACATCGTTCTCATAGATACCTCCGCCCCAGACACGCAACATATTCATGTTTACACCGGCGGCATCGAGAATCGTCCTTTTATAATTCTCGGGAGTGACGCGCGGCAGGAAGTTATCCAAAGGGATGTAATTGGCTCCTTTGGCAAAAACCGGACGCCCGTTCAGCTCTATATAGAAAGTATGCCCGTCCTTATCCGGCTGATGCACCACCTTCAAAGAGCGTATGCCCACCCTTTCGGTTTTAGAGTCCAACAATTCCCCGCCTGCAATGATATCCGTACGGAAACGGTAAAGGAAAGGCTCCCCCAGTCCATTACTCCACCACAGCTTCGGCTTGTGAAGGACAAAATCAACGGTCACCCGATTGGTGCCTCGCTTCAAATCCGCTTGCCACTCGCCAAGCACTCTTCCGGTAGCCTCGTCTGTTATCGTGACCAGCACTCCGTCCATATCCTTATCGGCATCCAGCTCCACATGTCCGGCAATCACGGCCCTGCCTGCACCGACTTCCTTCTGCTCGATAAACACATCGTTGATTCTCAAATCGCTCCAAGCCCTGATATACACCGGACGCCAGATGCCGGAGGTAACCAGACGCGGCCCCCAGTCCCAGCCATAATGATAACCTGCCTTACGGGCAAAAAATGCTTATCTTCTTGTTGAACAAGCCCCCGTTTTCAGACTGGTCATTGGATGCCGGATACTGGTAGGGAAGTGCATCCCATTTGGGGACGTCTATCTTTACCGGCGAATGGAAGTACACCTTCAATATATTATTCTCCTCCCTGATGTACTGCCTGACGGGGATAGACCAGCGGCGAAACATATTGTTCGCTTTCAGTATACATTCATCATTCAAATAAACGTCAGCGTAAGTATCCAGCCCCTCGAACACAAGCTCCATATTCTCTTTCCGCATCATGTCGGCAGCAAGAGTAAAGCAAGTTTCATAAACCAGTCTTCCTTGTCAATCCATTGCAATCCCCGTTCGTTCAACCGGAAAAACGGGTCTTCAATAATCTTGTTCTGCAGTAAGTCCGTGTGGACTACTCCCGGAACTGTAGCCGGATACCAATTGGTCAGTCTCGCCTGCCGGAATTTCCAGCCTTCATGAAGGTTCTTTACCGCTGTTTTTAGTTTCATACGAGTGTGTTTCATAGTTTTCTTTGACTACTCTAAATTACGGATAGACAAAAATACGACATTCAAAGGATACTTTATAATATCTTCTTAACGAAACATGATACAATCCCGTACACACCTACCGGGTCAGCGTCGCTGCACATCTGCTGCAGTGTGACTGCAAACGTGTTGCAGCGCTACTGCATATATGCTGCAGTGACACTGCATATGTGTTGCAGCGCCACTGCAAAGCTGAATGCAGTAGCACTGCAAAAAGCATGCACTTGCTTTGCAGTGGCAATGCATTATCCCATCGCCTTATTATGAAAGGAGATGTCATCCAGCTTTCATTATCTATAATTAATTTACAAAGACATAGTTTCCAAGTCTTTCAAAGCAAACGGAGTACAAGCAAAAAAGGTCTACAAATCATAGATTTGTAGACCTTTACCCGCTAGTTTTCCATCTTATTCAGAACTGTTGCGGAGAGAGGGGGATTCGAACCCCCGATACCCTTTAGGGGTATACACGCTTTCCAGGCGTGCCTCTTCAACCACTCGAGCACCTCTCCTTGTTCGGGGCGCAAAAGTAAGGGAAGTTTTTGGAATTACCAAATGTTCGGGCAAATAATATTAAAAGTCCGTTCAAGCAACCAATGCCGGAACGGACTTTCAACACTCAATAAAACATACTTATCATTACCGTGATCTGACTTCCCGTCTCATAAATATGACATACGAAAGAGCAAAACAGATGACAGTAGCTGCAATCAGTCCGGTGAGCTGCGGCCACACCACCAAAAGACTCTGTCCCAATGGCAGCGGACTGGGAATGGCCCCCTGAACCTGCTCCATAGTAAGCGGCCCCAAACTTCTGACGGAAGGCATCAGCAGCGTTGTGGTCGCCTCATTGAACAGTTCGCTAGGTGCCAGACGCATCAGACCGAGAATAAATTTCTGGTAACTGACTATCTGATAAGGAGATGCCAGCTGCGAAGGGCTCAATGCCTTGGCAACCAGATTGACAATCATCGTATAGAACACGCTGAAAAACAACCATACCGCCACCGAAGCCAATGCCGAGGTGGCCGCCTGACGGAAGCAAAGCGAAAACAGAATGGCCAGATTCAGCCAGAATGCCACATAGAACACACTGATTATGAGAAAGAATACAATCCTCCAAAATTCTTCTGCTGTGGGAGGAATGCCTATCGCTATCAACCCGCAGCCCATTACGAGGAATCCCAGTACAAACAGCATGATACCTATCACAATCAATGCAGCCACGAACTTGGCATTGATAATGCAATCACGATGAACAGGCTGTGACAGCATACGGCTCAACGTCCCCTTGTTCTGTTCCGAATTTATAGCATCGAATCCCAGCGCAATCCCCAACAACGGCCCCAGAAAGTTGATAAACTGCACAAAAGAAGGCAATGTGCCATCCGAGGCTGTGAACAACTTCAAGAAAAGGAACGAACCGTCCGGGTCATTGGGCTTGATGGCGGCACCTATGTTGGTAAGCGAGGTATAGAGTGAGCCCATGCACGTAAGCAAAATGATTCCCATCAAGATAATGAACCGCCAACTTTTCACATGGTCGGATATTTCCTTGTTGACGACTACCCGAAAAGGATAATTGACTTTATTCATGCCTTTCTCCTCCTTCCTCCATATAATGGTTATAAATATCAGATAATTCCTGATGCTTGTCCTTCAAATCAGACATATCAATCAAGGTGACCAGCTTCCCACTGTTGAACAGTCCCACGCGGTCGCAAACTTTCTGCACCTGGTCCAGGTGGTGGGAAGAGAACAAGACGGTCAGTCCCTCCTTCCGGCTCAATGCCTAATGAGCTCGATGAACTCCTGAACACCGGCAGGGTCTATTCCCGAAGTAGGTTCATCCAGGATTATAATTTCCGGATTTTTGATAAGCACGTCTGCCAGCCCCAATCGCTGGCGCATACCGCGCGAATATTTCCCGGTCTTCTTTTTCATCTGTCCGGCAAGCCCCACATGCTCCATCAGCTCCAGCGCCTTGACTTTCGCTTCGGCATCCGAAATGCCATTGAGACGCGCAGTATATATAAGGTTTTCCGGACCGGTCATGTCATCATAAAACCCCACATCTTCGGGCAGATAGCCTATTTTCCGCTTTACCTCGATAGGATGCCTGGTAGAGTCGATACCGCAAATCTCCACAGACGCCGGAAGTGGGTTCCGTCAGTCCCAGCATCATCAGGATGGTAGTTGACTTGCCGGCGCCGTTTGGCCCCAATAATCCGAAAATCTCCCTTTACGGATAGTCAGGCAAATGCGGTCTACGGCAGTGAAGCGCCCATACTGCTTGGTCAAGTCTGTCAATGCAATCACTCGCTCGTCCATGCTCACCTCCTTCCATATTTACGGAACAGATAGCATACGGCACCTATGGCAACGATTATTATCAAAACGCCCACCCATCCCCATATCATCGGGTTTTCACGGCAATGCGGAATTGGGCGTCTGTATTCACTTCAGGAGTTTTGGCCGTCATGGTAGCCACATAATCTCCGGGCAATGCCTTTTTGGATGCTTTCATGGTAGCTACGACATTGGCCGTTTCCCCCGCCTTCAGCATATCAATCTTCGAGGCTCAAAAGACACTTCCCAGTCCACGGGCTTATTGGCAGAAAGCTGGATATCTTTCAACAATGAAGAACCGGTATTCCGGACCACCAACTCGATACGCTTCACATCTCCTGCTGTGATTTCGGTACTCAACAATCCTCTGGGCGTGGACAATTCCATCTCGTAGGAACCCGTGACAACAACTTCCAGCTCCAAGTCGGCAGAAGTCGTACCAGTAGCCGCACGTACCGGAATCTTGTAATTGCCGGCTTCCACATTGGCGGGAGGGACAATCTCTATACTCACATTCTGGCTGCTGTTCGCTTCCACCTGGGCAGAAGTGGCCTGCTTATAGTTAGGCTTGAACACGACACTCCAGCCTCTGGGGGCATTGGCCATCAGCGCATACAGCTGCTGGTCGGCCGTCTGGTTTTTCAAAGTGGCATTGAAGGTAAAGGTGGACTTGGAATTGCCCTGCATATTGGGCTGGTCGGTAGTGAACTCGGTCTGGTAAGTTCCTTTCTGGGCCACGATCACCTCCAGCGGCAGTTTGGTTTCTCCGGCAAATACTGTGAAATGATAACTTCCTTTATTTACTTTTAGAGGAACTTCCACTTTCAAATTTGAACGTTTTCTTTTCCTTGGACAGTACAGAAAGCTGGCTGAGGGTCCAGCCGCCTGACTTGATTTCATGCTTCCAACTGCCCGGCAATCCGCTGACCGAGAGATTTGCATTTGTAACCCCGTCCGTGTTGTTAATCAAATCAATGCTGTAATCAATGGACGCTCCGGGCGTCACGGAAATTTTTGTGTAAGGAGTGTACAGAATTATGCTTCCAGATTCATCGGCATGTACACGATTTAAGGGAAAGGCTCCCAACAAAATAACTAACAATAAAATACAATTTGTTCTCATAGTCATAAAAAAGTTCTTATGGTTGTTTAATTATGAATATTTTCCAAATTTGTGTGTTGCAAAAATAAAAGATAGCTATATTAGTAGCTGTTAAAAGAAACAAAAGAATATAATTGCGGACACGATATACCCTGCGATGACCTGCTTTTCTTATCTTTGCGATTCCTATTGATACAAACGAATACCATACCGACATGAGAATCCCTGAAATACGCTTACAGAACCAGCAACTGTCCACTCCACTCTTCGGCCACCCGAAAGAACTGGTCTCCTGGATGGGCGCCATGCAGGCACAAGACTATACAATGGTGAAATGGGCCGTAGGTATGCGGCTGAAGTCACCGGGAATTCAAGCCGTGGAAAAAGCCCTGCATCAAGGGGAAATACTGAGAACCCACGTAATGCGTCCCACATGGCACCTGGTAGCAGCAGAAGACATTCGTTGGATGCTGAAACTCTCTGCACAACGCATCAAATCTGCCAATGATTCTTATGCAAAAGGACATGGTCTGGAAATCACGGAACAGCAATATGACAGAAGCTACACCATACTTGGGAATATCCTCAGCGGGAAGCGAAGCCTGACGAAACAAGAGATTGCGGAACATTTTGAACGTTCGGGACTGCTTGCAGACAACTACCACATGACCCGCTTTATGTCGCGTGCCGAAGTCGAAGGAATTGTGTGCAGCGGAGAATGCCATGGACGGCAACACACCTATGCCCTTCTGGACGAAAGAGTTCCACCTACCCCCCGAACTGACGAAAGAAGAAGCGCTGGCCCGCCTGGCTACAGCCTATTTCCGCAGCCATGCCCCTGCTACCCTGCAAGACTTCTCCTGGTGGTCTGGTTTGCCTTTAACGGAAGCAAGGCAAGCCATTTCTCTGATAGAACCGGAACTGATGTCCGAACAATGGAACAGCCAGACATGGTACATCCATGACTCCTGCCGGACATCTGGAAAGGCGACCGGTAACCTGCACCTTCTTCCCTCCTACGATGAATACCTGATAGGATACAAGGACCGGACGGACGTCCTACCCAAAGAGGACTATTCCAAAGCTTTCACCAACAACGGATTGTTCTTTCCGGTACTTCTCTATAAGGGGCATGTAGTAGGAAATTGGAACAAGGCGTCCAAGAAAAAAGAAATCTTCCCGGAGCATTCGCTTTTCCGGAAAGACATCTGCCTGAAAGAGGAGTTGCTGAACCAGGCTAAAGAAAAGTACGTCCGGTTCCTAACACATTAAAGGCGGTCATCGAAGATTTTCATTGAAGAATCTCTCTATTTTGCCGAATGGAATTACCTCTATATTGTCATACAAGTCTACATGGTTTGCACCGGGAATAATCAGCAGTTCCTTATTATCACCCTGCAACTTTTTAAAAGCATCTTCACTGAAATAACGTGAATGGGCCTTCTCACCGTGCAGCATCAACACTGCACTACGGATTTCATCACTATATGAAAGGATAGGCATATTGATGAACGAAAGCGGTGAAGTCTTGTTCCATCCGTGGTTAGAGTTGAGTGACCGCTTATGATAGCCGCGCGGTGTTTTATAATAGGCATGGTAGTCCTTCACAAATTGTGGAGCATCGGCAGGCAACGGGTCTACTACACCTCCTCCAAGAGCAAATGTACCGTTTCTATAATCCTCCGTACGCTGAGCATTAAGCTGGCGCCGCAATTCATGCCGTGCATCGCATTCATAGAATCGAAATAACCGTTAGCATTGACCCGGCTCATGTCGTACATGGTTGCCGTAACTGTAGCCTTGATGCGAGTATCGATAGCCGCTGCATTAAGCGCCATGCCTCCCCATCCACAAATACCGAGAATGCCGATGCGCTCTGCATCTACATCGTCACGGGTGGAAAGATAATCGACCGCTGCACTGAAATCTTCCGTATTGATGTCCGGCGAAGCCACATAACGGGGCTGGCCGCTACTTTCTCCCGTATAGGATGGATCGAAAGCAATCGTCAGGAATCCACGTTCTGCCAATGTCTGCGCATACAAGCCCGAAGCTTGTTCCTTCACGGCACCAAATGGGCACTGATGGCAATGGCAGGCAATTTACCCGTCACATTCTTGGGTACATACAAATCGGCGGCAAGTGTAATGCCGTAACGGTTGTGGAAAGTTATCTTTTTATGGTCTACTTTATCACTCTGTGGGAATGTCTTGTCCCACTCTTGAGTCAGATTCAAATTCTCTTCCATAAATTTATTATCATTATTAGGATTATTTTCTGTTGCAGACAAATGTCCTGCAGCACAAAGGCTAATAACCATCGCCGCACATATGTTTTTTTACCATGTTCTTCATCTCTACTTCTTTAAGTTTCGGTTGGAAATTCATTTCTTAATCCATTGCTTGACAGTTTCCCGGCTCGCTCCATTCAGCAGCCTGCCTTTTCCCCAGTTTATGCCGGGGTAATTCGTCTGCAATTCCTTTTCTGCATTAGAAATACTGCTGCTTCCCGAAGTGGCGAATGGAATAACCGTTTTACCTGCAAAATCACCGCTTTCTATAAATGTATTGATGATTCTTGGAGCCAAATTCCACCAAATAGGAAAACCTATATAAATGGTATCATACTCCGCGAGACTTCCCAATTTAGAATACAATGCAGGACGTGATTTGGAATCCGACATCTCCACACTGCTGCGCGAAGCTTTGTCGTGCCAGTCCAAATCAGCAGCCGTGTACTTTTTCGCAGGCTGTATTTCGTAGAGGGTCCCATCAACAGCTTCTGCCACCAACTTGGCAGCCCTTGCCGTTGTTCCCGTTGCCGAGAAATAAGCTACCAGTGTCTTACCACCTTTTTTTCTGTGCGTTAACAGTAATAGACAACAGCATAACTGCCATCATAAACAACACCAATCTTTTCATACGATATATTATTTAGTTGAAACATATAAATCCAATTGTTATAGCGATACAAAAGTAGCGGGTATTATTATTACATAGGTATCCAGATTACTGATTATATAACCCGAATTACTGATAGATGTCCGAGAAGAGAAATAAAAAAATCCCGTAAAATCAAGGTTTTACGGGATTTGTCATACTTTGAATCCTTTTTGTCTTTGGAGCTCTGCGGAGAGACAGGGAACGATTAACTTTTATTTCCCCTACTCATTATCAGCATCTTACCAAAAGCCTCTACTCCTATGACACCGAATAATTCACCGCAAATATGCTGCAACTTTCTTCCTGTTACACTCTTCCTTTTACAAAGGTAGTAAAAAAATGGCATAAATACAAATCAAACGCTTGATTTAACGAACATAACTTTTATAATTTTTCTTCCAATAACAATTGCAATTTTTAGAAAGAGGATAAAGAAAACTTACCACCTATAACAGTATAAGCTATCCCCTTTTCATCACGTAACTTTTGCAAAGTTCTGCTTGATATATGCAACACGCCACATACCTGTTCACCAGTCATATAAACCTCATTGGCGATAGGAACAGGCAAATCTTGAAATTCAAGTACCTCTTTAGAACATTTCTTAAGTATCCTCATCATCATTATGTACTCTTCTGACTGCTTTGTGATTACTCCATCCATATGTTATCTTGCTTTTTGAGTTAATACTCTGACCAAATCACTCTCTTTATACATATATTTGCCACCTATAAAAGAACACGGAATAATTCCGTATTCCCTATAGCTTTGCAAAGTTCGTTTGGAGATATTCAAAGCCAAGCAAACCTCCTGGGCATCCATTCATTTTTCCTTTTCAACAATTCCAAATTTCTTTTTAACAGCTTCAATCTGTGTGAATAAATCCTCAACCTGCTGTTTTAACCGTAAATACGCATTTTTCTCAATTACAACTAACTCCATAATAAATTTGATTTATGATTTTACTATTTGTGAAGCAAAGTAAAGCACATTTCCACATCCGACAAAACTTCCGGAATCAAAGTCACCCATTGGCGTACATTGTCCCCCTAAAACATAACCCTGAAATATTGTCATGTCATTTCTTTCCCCATATTTACTCAAAGTAAAAAACTTTCAGAATCCCGATATAAAGGTGAAAGGCACATCACCGACATCCGCCGGCAATGCGCCTTCCAACCCTCACTTGTTTTCCGTTATCCCTTATATCCTTATACTTTTACTGTTCCGTAAAACTACTTTTTCCTTTATCTCCACCTTCTGCCGTGTATCGGAAAATTGCTCGCGCAACAGTTTTCCGACCAGTTTCTTTGCTCTGTCCTGCATCTCGTCATAAACATTCCATCTGTTCCGGCCCAGTAATGCTCTTTCTATCCTTTCAAATTTCTCATAGAAACTGAAATTATCAGGATACTCATCCATCAGTCCGTCCCTCGGATAACCCTTGTCCATGATATGAAGCAAGGTCATCCGGTCATAGTTATCCACGCTCTGGAACAGGCCAAGCCCCTTCTCATTGTCCGGCAGCCGGGCATAATTCTCCCACGTGAGTGAAAGGTCATACACCTCTGTCTGTACGCTTTTAAGAGCCGATTTATCAAGGAAGGCATCCGGTGGAATCTTCTCCAATAGTAACAGGGTATCGTTATCATCATAACAGAGGTTTATCTTCCCCGCCATCAGCGAAGGCCATCCCCGAAGTTCATACACGGTCAGCGACTTTCCTTCAAAGTCCGGCTCAAAGAAACATCTCTCGATATTCTCCTCCATAAAGGCCCCATATTGGTGGTTCCCTTCATAGTTCCGGCTGAAAAGAAGCCCCCCTTATCCGTTTCAACGCCCGTATAGAACTTGTTCCCGTGCCTCAAATCATCCAGCATATCAGCCACCACTACGGGTGATAACTTTATTTCCTCCCACATTTCCGGAGTGAGCCGGCGGGTATAGGTATCATCCTTCGAGAACGGTTCTGTTTCATTTCACAGGCAATACACCACTTCCGACAGACGCTGGAATCTCTGTAACATAATCCCATGACTACATATACACTGCCGTCTTTTAGCGTTCCATTCTGTTCATTTTCCATATATCAAAGAGTTAAATGTTCATACTCTGTTTTTTCTTTTTAAACGGTATCCTCGTCTTCACTTCCGGCGGCGGAAACCGGGCATTATCCGGTCGCGCAACCGGCGGCGAGACAATCCATCGCTCATTGAGAAGCGGCGCACAGACCAGTCGCAAGTCTCCCAGCCTGTTGAACTTTCTCAGTGTGGGTGCCATGTCGCACCGCTTCGTGCAAATCCCGTATCGGAATATATCCGGTGAGGCGGTCTTGCCAGTCCCCGATTTCCGCCCGAAATTTCGCGTCCAACGGTGCCACCTCATGGAGTCTTAATTCCTTTGGTTTTCGTTTCTCGTCCAAAAAGTGTACGGTCAAATCGTTCAAAAACTCTTCATGCGTTCCGACAGCCAACATATCAGCAAGCGGCTACGGCTGCATATCATGTGTGAAATCCACGAGGCTATCTGCCGCCTTCGCTATGGCGGCGAGCCCGTGGACTGACCTGCCAACCCCACACCTGAATATCCATCTTAAAAAAGTCGGGCAATCCCTATGCGGCTGCCCGGATTTTCAATATTTTTTCCATACCTCTTTCACTCAATATGATTGTCTATTCATGCCAGTTCTACACATAGTCCAACACGATGGTCGAGGAAGAGAGGCTGCTCCGCATGACCATCTTATCCACCGTGATCGGAGTAATCACGTAATCATATTGACAATAGTGTGGAACCCACCCTAAGCATTCACCCTACCTGATGTAACGACCAGTATCAAGTCGATAGTACTCTCTCTGTTTTTTATCAACTCATCAACGGCTTCCCACACTTCCTCCCCCATGGCACCGATAATCGGATAGGCTTTCTTTCGGATGCGTTCCCATTGCTACTTTGCGGTATTCACTAGGGCTTACACCATAATGTTTCCTGAATACTTCCCTAAAATATTTTGCATCACTGAATCCGGTTGCATCCGCAACTTCTATTATCGTGCACCTTTCCTGGATTAGCAGGTTTGCCGCATGTTGCAGGCGGATGGAACGGATGTAGTCGGCCGGTGCGTATCCTGTCAATGTCTTGAGCTTGTTGAAGAAACTCGAACGGCTCATGTGCTGGATTTCACAGAGGGTGTCCACGTTGAAATCAGGACTGGTAATATGTTCCATAACACATTCTCTCACGGTGGCAATGAATTTCCAGTCCAATGCGTTACTGCATCCTTCAGGTAACGGGCCGGTACCAGATTTTAGTCCGGCATATGTTTTTCGGAGCAATATCCGGTTGCGCAGTATGCTCCTGATGTTCGCCTTGAGCACATTCACACTGAACGGCTTGGTTATATATGCATCGGCTCCCTTGTCCAACCCCTTGAGCATATTTTTCTCATCGCTGAGTGCCGTTAGCAGGATAACCGGAATATGGGAGGTTCAATGTCCGACTTGATGGCTGCACATAGTTCATCACCGCCCATCTCCGGCATCATGACATCCGAAAGGATCAGGTCCGGGTTATATTCCCTTGCCACGACCAACGCGTCGCGTCCGTTTGTGCAGATTGGACGTGGTAGTCCTGTCCCAAGAGTCTCTCAATGTATCCCCGCAAGTCATCGTTGTCCTCCACTACAAGAATACGTGATGAACTTTTGCCATTTTTCATCGTTTCCATGCGCAGTTCGACAGAACACGTTTCCGGTTGTGGCGGGGCTGCATCTTCCGTCTTTGCCACTGTTATGAAACGTGCCTTGCGCAAATGCCTGTTTCCCATGGGGAATGTAACACGTACACAGGTACCTTCCCCTTCCGTGCTTGATATAATGATCCTTCCCTTATGCAAGCGAACCAGTTTGCAGACCAGCATCAGGCCGATTCCGCTTCCCGGCACTTTCTGATTAACGGCATTGCTGCCCCTGAAAAACCTTCCGCCCAGATATTTCCTCTCCCCGGCGGGAATTCCGATCCCCGTATCACTTACCTCTATGCTCCATGTATTCTGTTCAGTGTAGGCACAAACATGGACATTACCATTTCGGGGAGTATATTTCAAGGCATTTGACAATAGATTCTTCAGTATAGAATCCATTTTGTCCCTGTCAAACCAGACATTCATAAAAGGGAACTTACTTTCACATGAGAGGTTGACGTTTTTTCTGTGACGCATATGTCCGGAAAGTTTCGCAAGTACTTTCCAGGTAACTGTGCAGCTCATATTCGCCAACATACAATTGTGAGGTGTAAACGTCCGCCCTTTCGAAATTGATCAGGTCGGTAACTAATTGCAGGAGGTTATTCACGCTTCTCAAGGCCACTCCCACGTTATCCGTCCCTTCCTCTTTTACCTGCTGCCTTTCCACCACTTCTTCCAAAGGAGCTTTTATCAGGGTGAGGGGAGTACGGATATCATGGGCGGTATTTATGAAGAAGCGTGTCTTTTCCTCCGATAGCCTTTTTTTGTCTGCGCAACATGACGATCCTGACTGCTATTGTAACGGCTGATATGGCAAGAAGTGCATATCCCCGCTATGGCCCATGCGCTCGCCCATGGGTGGACGGGCGACAACCACTTCAATACTTTTCTCCTCATAAACTTTTGTATTTTTCTTCGTTGGATATGGCACAGATACGCAGGATGTACTTGCCTGGGGAAAGACCGGTGACCTGTATCTGCCCGTCCTGCAACGGGTGGCTCCAGCCGTTATAGGCGCCTTCCAATTTCCATGAGTACAGAATGTTTGAAGAATAATCATAGTTGATGGATATTGCTTCCAGGGAGAAGCTGCTCTGGTCATAAGCCAGTTCAAGTTTGTAATTACCGTCAATATCCTTTTTTAACGGTGACCCTTCCTCACCGGGATAGACCGGACATGAAGAGACTGCAAAATCCCTCAGGAGCATCTGTGAGAACTGTGGAACGGGAATCTGCAAGTCAACCGGGAATATGACGATGCCATCATTGCTTCCGAACACAAGACTGTCCCCATACTGGGTTGCAGCGCCGGCATTGAAGCATACGCTCATCAATCCTTGTTCCGCCGTCCAGTTTTGGAAAGTCCGGTCTTCACACAGGAAAGTAACTATGCTGTTTTCCGTACCGAGCAGCAAGCTGCCATCCGGTCTTGGAATGACAATATAAATGTTATCAGAGACAAGGGCACAGTTTTCCATGTGGTACTGGTGTATAAATTTATCGTTTGCACCGTCATATACAAGCAGTCCCGCTCCTCTGGTCCCCACATATAGTGTGCTGTCCGCAGCCTGATACAAAGTACTGACATGGACTGTCTCGACCGGGAAATCTATGCGGCGGTAATCTCCCCGGAGCTTGTCCAACAGGTATAATCCCATAGTTGTACCTACCCAGATGTGTTCCGCGTCCTTTTCCAGTATGGCGGTAATGGACCCCAGTCCCGGGTAGAGTCGTATGTCACCGCTTTCAGGGTTGATGCGTTTGAGATTACAGTATCCGCCTGACCATACATCCCCTCCGGAGTCCTTTATTATGTCACTGATATATTGGTCAGGGCTTATTCCTGCCAGGGAG
>ENA-OPYP01000011-OPYP01000011.1-human-gut-metagenome-genome-assembly--contig:-NODE-11-length-16657-cov-0.758742_pt1 | contig 16657 bp, 19 predicted proteins | sample MGYA00242638_ERZ504484 | MGnify/ENA primary metagenome ERZ504484 (study PRJEB26092, sample SAMD00036300) | human gut metagenome | host: Homo sapiens | study: EMG produced TPA metagenomics assembly of... | reverse complement strand
AGTATAGCACAAGGGATATGTTTGACAAACATACTCCTTGTTTTTTGTAGGAGTAGAATAAGATTTTTTATGTCCAAAAGTACATTTGTTTGAACTTTATTCACTTCCTTTGTTATTAATACAAAGACTAACAAACGAATAATTATGAGAGTAATTCAAAGAATTTGTAGCATATTGTTGCTGCTGGTTACATTTGGGGCTTCGGCATTGTATGCGCAGACGTACGATAAGTTGTGGAAGCAGGTGGAGCAGGCTCAAAAAGAAAAGCCTGCCTCAAACAGTGATAAAACTGGCTGATGAAATCTATCGGAAAGGTCGGCAAGAGCAGAATGCTCCGCAAATGTTGAAAGCCTACATTTGTAGGGAGACTTATCAAGAGGGGCTGACTCCGGACAGCCTTTACTCCAGTCTGAAATATATGGAATCTTGGGCACAATCGGAGAGGAATCCGGTGAACAAGGCTATTCTACATTCTTTGTTGGCATATGAATATGCTGACTTGATGCGGAAGAATCGCCGTGTCTTGCTGTCACGTACTTTACTGACTGTTGACGAGGTTCCAGCAGATATCCGTGAGTGGAGTATCAGCCAGTTTGTGGATAAAATAGATAGGTGTAACCGTGCATCCTTGCAGGATTCCATCCGCTTGCTCAATACATCTGCAGAACAATATGTGCCTTTTGTGGTGTTGGAAGACGGTAGCCGGTTCTATGGGCACGATATGTACCATCTATTGGTAAGCCGTGCTGTTGATGCTTATCGGCAGCTGGATGGTTTCAGCGTGGATTCTTTGGTACAGACCCGTATCGAAAGGATTTATCTGGATATGATGAATGCTTATCGCCGTCGTGCCGGTTCGGAAGATGCTATGTTGCTCTGTTCTCTTGATTATTGGAACTGGAAGTTGACCGGTGGTATCAGCCAGCAGCCTTATCCTACTTTCCGAATGCGTCAGGAAAAGGCTAATCGGGAATATCTTGAGGTTTTGAATAAATTGATAAAGGAATACGGTTCACGAGAGGTTTGTGCCGAGGTTTACATTCATAAAGCCAACCACCTGCGCCGTTTGGAACCGAAACGCGCTGATGAGGCTCTAAAAGTCTGTGAAGAAGGCTTGAAGCGCTATCCTGCGTATAAGCGTATCAATGAGTTGAAAAATATCCGTGAACAGATTTTACAGCCTGAACTCATTCTGACTATGAATGAAAGCGGTTATCCCGGCGATTCGGTGAATATGAGGCTGCATTATCGTAATGTCGAGGGCTTTACTCTCAACTTATATACCACTACTTTAAGTGAAGTACCTTGGATGGACCATGGTATAAATAAAGATACTTATAGAAAGTATGCCCGGAAGTTTTCTTCCACGCATTTTGGCTTAAAGCCGTTGCCAGGCAAGGATAAATTGCCTGAAGATGTCCCTTATCTTGCCTCGGACACTGTATTTAAGTTCATGATTCCTCGGGAAACGGGAGTCTATATTCTTCAAATAGTACCTGATACTGAAACGGCCCGTACAGATGATAAATTTCTGGTATCTACCCGCTTCAAGGTGCTGACATTGGATTTGGGTGACAACCGTATGGAAGTGGCTACATTGGATGCCCGTAGTGGACAGCCGATTGCTGGTGCCAAGGTGAGTTTCTACTCTTCTTATGATGAGAAGAATAGAAAAGCGATGGCAGAGGTACTGACTGATGCCGGGGGGGAAAGCTGTATTACCCTGGCAGAGTGAAATCCGAAGTTATGTGGCGCGTAAAGGCAGAGACACAGCCATGATGCCGCAGAACGTTTATATGAATCATCCTTATTACGGTATTAAGGATACAGATTGGAGGCAGATGGCATTGCTGACAGACCGTTCGCTTTATCGTCCCGGGCAGACCGTTCATGTAAAAGGGATAGCTTACAAGCAGAATAGTGATAGCGCCCAGGTACTACAAGGAGTTGATTATGAGCTTGTCTTGTTGGATGCCAACCGCAAGGAACTTGCCACCAGGAAGGGGCGGACCAATGATTTCGGCTCTTTTGCTACGGAGTTTGTACTTCCGGCAGCTTGCCTGAATGGCATGTTCAGCATACGAACCAAAGAGACTCAATCTACCGTCACTTTTAGGGTAGAGGAGTACAAGCGACCTACGTTCGAGATTGCCTTCACTCCGGTTTCGGAAGCTTATCGGCTGGGTGACAAGGTTGTGTTGAAAGGAAATGTCAAGGCCTTCAATGGCATGATGGTGCAGGATGTGCCATTGGCATATACGGTGACTCGCCGGAATCCGAGACCTGGTTATTGGAGCAATGCTGATAAACCATTATTGTCTGACACCATACAATTGGATACCAACGGGGATTTTTCCATACCCTTGACTTTGGAAGCTCCGGCTGTAGATACAGACGGGTATGGGAGTGTGTATACTTATCATGTGGAGGCGGTGGTGACGGATGAGGCCGGTGAAACGCAATCCGCTTCGTATAACTTGTTGGCAGGTCCTAAGGCTTATTCCTTTGATATTCGCTTGCCTCAATATGTTTGTAAGGAAGATAGTATGCTTTTCACTTTTGGAGTGAATAATGTAATGAATATTCCTCAGCACATTGAAGGTTCCTATTGCCTTTATCCATTTGCAGAACAAAATGGGGCAAGGAATATTGCAGGTTCTGAACCCTTGGATGATGTTGTATTGGAGGGTACCTTCACAGCCAATCGGCTCCAGGATTTTTCGGCTTGGAACAAGCTTCCTTCAGGTAACTATCGCTTGAAACTTTCTGTACGTGATAGTTTGGGACGTGAAGAGAATAACGGGGCATATGGCAGTGACAGTTTCATGCTCTTTTCAAAGAGTGACAAGCGTCCGGCTGCGTTTACAGATTTCTTTTATTATAAAGAAAATGAGGAATTTGATGTACAGTACCCTGCCGCTTTTCTTTTGGGGACTTCTTATCGGGATGCATATGTGCTGATGGATGTCTTTTGTGACAGAAAACGCATTGAAAGCCGTGTGTTGCAGTTGAATGATACTATTATTCGTATGGAATTCCCTTATAAGGAAGCATATGGCAAGGGAATCACCATTCTTTTCAGTTTTGTGAAAGCTGGCGAGATGTACAGTCATCAGGTTGAACTGAAGAAGCGGGAGCCGGAACGTGCTCTCGACATGAAATGGGAAGTGTTCCGTGACCGTTTGCGTCCCGGACAGGAAGAAGAGTGGAAGCTCGTCATAAAGACGCCTCAAGGTATGCCTGCTGCGGCTGAGATGTTGGCTACGATGTACGACGCTTCACTGGATAAGATTTATAAGAGTAACCAGATACTACGGGTTTTCTATCCGGATAATCTGTATGGGGCATTCCGTGGTGCGAGCCGTTATAATAGCAATTACTTCTCCGTTTATTTCCCGTTGAAGGCTTGGAGGGTTCCGGTGTGGTCGTTTGACTACTTCTGTTCTCCTTATATGGATGGAAGGATGCGGATAGTGATGGTAGAAGACAATGCGCTTTTGGAAGAAGTAAGTGTTGTGGGGTATGGGACTACCCGGAATAGCTCTTTGACCGGTAATCTTAGAATACGTGGTGCCAACCAGCCGATGCTTGCTTCCAAAGCAGAATCCGGGAATGCCGTTGAAGTGAAATATGTTCCTGCACAAGTAGCGGAAGACGCGGTGGAAGATGTTGTTTTTGAATCGGAAACGATACCGGTTGGCGAGGCCTTGCAACCTATTGAGGGGCTTCGCACCAACTTTGCCGAAACAGCCTTTTTTTATCCTCAACTTCGTACAAACGAACAAGGGGAGCTTGCGTTTTCTTTTACGATGCCGCAGAGCTTGACTCGTTGGAATTTCCGTGGTTACTCACATACTAAGGATATGCTGACTGGGATGTTGGATGCTTCCGTTGTAACTGCCAAGGAGTTTATGCTGACTCCGAATATGCCTCGGTTTGTCCGCGTTGGAGATAAAACGCAGATAGCCGGAACAATAGCCAATCTGACGGGTAAAGCGGTGAAAGGAACAGCAGTATTCACACTGTTCGACCCTATGACGGAGAAAGTTATTGCTACTCAACGTCAGAAATTCTTGGTAGAAGCAGGAAGAAATACTGCTGTCAACTTCCATTTCGAAGTGTCCGACCGCTATGATTTGCTTGGTATTCGTATGGTTGCCGATGGAGGTACGTTTAGCGATGGCGAGCAGCATCTGTTGCCCGTATTAAGTAATAAGGAGTATATTACGGAAACGCTTGCTATGCCTATCCGTGGCGAGGAGACCCGTACGTTCTCATTAGACAGCCTTTTCAACCGTAATAGCCGTACAGCGACAGACCGTCGTCTGACTGTAGAATTTACCGGGAATCCGGCTTGGTATGCTGTACAAGCGTTGCCGGCATTGAGCCTGCCTGCCAATGATAATGCCATTTCTTGGGCTACAGCTTGGTATGCCAATAGTCTGGCAGGCTTCATTGCCAACAGCCAGCCCCGCATTAAGACTGTATTTGACAGTTGGAAGGCTGCCGGTGGCACGAAAGAAACCTTCCTCAGCCAGTTGGAGAAGAATCAGGATGTGAAGAATATCCTGCTCAGCGAGTCTCCGTGGGTACTGGAAGCTACTACTGAAGCCGAACAGCAGGCACGTATTGCCACGCTGTTTGATATCAACCAACTGAATACCGCAATCTTTCCGCTTTTACCAAATTGAAAGAATTGCAGGGTGAAGACGGTGGATGGAGCTGGTATAAGGGAATGTCCGGTAGCCGCTATATAACTGGCTATATTACAGAATTACTTGTTCGTCTTCCTCTGCTGACGAAAAATGAACTGCCTGAAGAAGTTGCCGCCATGCGGCAGAAAGCTTTCGGCTATTTGAATCGGCAGGCTTTGGAAGAGTATCGCAATATCCGTAAAGCCGAAAAAAATGGCGCCAGAATTACTGCCAACTCCGAATCGGCAATGACATATCTGTATCTGATAGCCCTTAGCGGCGAACAAGTGCCGGCAGACAATCAAGCGGCTTACCGCTATTTCCTATCAAAAGTAGGTGCCAATCTTAAAGATGGAACCATGAGCAGCAAGGCGCAGTCTGCCATCATCCTGAAAGCAGTAGGGCGTACAGCGAGGCGAATGAATTCATCGCTTCCCTCAAGGAACATCTGGTACAGACGGATGAACTGGGTGCATACTTTGCTTTCCAAGCAAATCCGTATAACTGGGGTATGCTGCCCATCCCTGCCCATGTGGAAGTAATGGAAGCCCTGCGTATGGCAGGTGGCAACGATGCTTTGGTGGAGGAAATGAAACTCTGGCTGCTGAAACAGAAGCAGACTACCAGTTGGAATTCTCCGGTTGCAACGGCTGATGCTGTTTATGCATTGCTTTGTCAAGGTACTAATCTGCTGGAAAGTCGGGGAAACGTACGTATCACGTTAGGTAACAAAGTTTTGGAAACATTGTCGCCTACAAAGACCATAATCCCGGGTTTGGGTTATGTCAAGGAAACCTTCGCTCAAGGAAGTCCGGAGCTGAAAGCTAAAACCGTCACCGTAGAGAAACGGGATGCAGGCATTGCCTGGGGAGCTGTTTATGCCCAGTATCTGTCACCCATATCTGATGTAAAGCAGCAGGGGGGGGGAATTGAATGTAGAGAAGAAACTTTATGTAGAGCGTATATCGGCCGGTGGTAGCAAGTCCTTGCAACCGGTTACGGAAGGGACCGTATTATCCGTCGGTGATAAAATAGTGGCCCGTTTGACTATCCGCTTGGACCGTACTATGGATTTTGTTCAGTTGAAAGACCAGCGGGGTGCCTGCTTTGAACCTATAGGCTCGCTTTCCGGTTATCGTTGGAGTAATGGCCTCGGTTATTATGCAGAAGTGGAAGATGCCGCAACCAATTTCTTCTTCGACCATTTGGGCAAAGGCGTTTATGTCTTAGAGCACAGTTATCGCATAGCCCGTGGCGGAACATACGAAACGGGGCTGGCCACGATACAGTGTGCGTATGCTCCGTAGTATGCTTCGCATTCGGCGGGAGGGATAATTGTAATAAAGTAACAATAGAGTATGGAGCGGAGCGCATTTGTACAAATTGCGCTCCGCTATTTTAGGTACTCTCGCTAAAAACACCTATTTTTGTCCGACTAATATTGAATGAGAGTGGCAGAATTAGGAAATCTTGATATTAAGAAAAATAGATGAAGCGGATATTGATAACTTTATATGTGCTTGCAAGTGTGGTATTGACTGCTGTAGCGCAAGCTCGTTTTACCTCGAATACAGAGATGTACAGTTTCGGCCAGATAGAATGGAAGCATCCCGTGACTGTGCAATATACCATCACCAATACGGGTGACCAGCCTTTAGTGCTTACAGAAGTAGAGCCGGATTGCGCCTGCTCTGTGGCCCAGTGGACAAAAACGCCTATTGCTCCGGGGGCAAAAGGAACAGTAAATGTGACTTTTGACGCCAAGGCATTGGGACATTTCCAGAAATCCGTGGCTATTTACAGCAATGCGCAACCCAATCTGGTCTATTTGAAGTTCAATGGTGAAGTAGTACAGGAAATCAAGGATTTTACCAAGACGCATCCCTATCTTATCGGTCAGATACGTATTGACAAGAACAGCCTCGACTTTCCCGATATTCAGCATGGTGAGCAGCCGGTGATTCATATCGGCGTGGTCAATCTTTCCGACCGTCCTTATGAACCGGTACTGATGCATCTGCCTCCTTATTTGCAGACAAAAGTAGAGCCCAATGTCTTGCAAAAGGGAGAAAAAGGAGTGATTACACTTACATTGAATTCGGAAAGACTGACTGGCCTCGGACTGACTCAAACGTCGGTCTATCTTTCTCGCTTCTCCGGTGACAAGGTGGGCGATGAAAACGAGATTCCCGTTTCTGCCATTCTTTTACCGGATTTCTCCGGAATGACGGAAGTGGAGAAGGCAAATGCTCCTGCCATCAGCCTTTCTACCAAAGAAGTTGATATGAGTGCGATATTGGCAAAGAAGTCAAAAGCACGTCAGGATATTACCATTACCAATACCGGGCGTTCTCCTTTACAGATAAACAAGCTCCAGGTATTCCACCCGGCAGTGGGAGTTAACCTCAAGAAGAGTGTATTGCAACCCGGTGAAAGCACTCGCCTGCGGGTAACGGTAGTGAAGAAGAATATAGGCAAGAAGCGCCGTCATCTGCGTCTGCTGATGATTACCAATGACCCGATGCAGCCGAAAGTTGAAATCAACATTAAAGCAAAACAATAAGAAGTCGTAAAGTCCTTCATAACTCATAACTTATAACTCACAAATAGCCATGGAACATCCCGAAAATAATGAAGCATATAAAGGCTTGGTTGTCAATGCAGGCATTGAGCAACCTTCATCGGTCAATCCTTACTTGAAGAACCGTCCCAGGCGGAAGAAACGCGAGCTTTCCGTATCAGACTATGTGGAGGGTATAGTGAAAGGTGATGTTACGGTACTCAGCCAGGCTGTAACACTGGTGGAAAGTGTGAAACCGGAGCACCAGGCTGTGGCGCAGGAGGTGATAGAGAAGTGTTTGCCCTATTCGGGCAACTCCGTCCGTGTGGGTATCAGTGGTGTGCCCGGTGCCGGTAAAAGTACCTCTATTGATGTATTTGGCTTGCATGTACTGGAGGAACACGGTGGCAAGTTGGCTGTCCTTGCCATTGATCCGAGCAGCGAACGCAGCAAAGGCAGTATTCTCGGTGACAAGACGCGTATGGAGAAACTCTCCGTTCATCCCAAGTCCTTTATACGTCCCAGTCCCTCTGCCGGTTCGCTGGGTGGCGTGGCACGCAAGACGCGTGAAACGATTGTGCTTTGTGAGGCTGCCGGTTTCGACAAGATATTTGTAGAGACAGTAGGGGTGGGGCAGAGTGAGACTGCCGTACATTCTATGGTAGACTTCTTCCTGCTGATACAGCTGGCGGGTACGGGCGATGAGTTGCAAGGCATCAAACGCGGCATCATGGAAATGGCCGATGGCATTATTATTAATAAGGCTGATGGCGACAATCTGGAGCGGGCCAGACTGGCAGCAACGCAGTTCCGTAATGCGCTGCACCTCTTCCCGGCTCCGGAGAGCGGTTGGACACCCCAAGTGCTGACTTATTCCGGTTTCTATAATCTTGGTGTAAAAGAAGTGTGGGATATGGTCTACAAATACATTGACTTTGTGAAAGACAACGGCTACTTTGAATACCGCCGCAATGAGCAAAGCAAATACTGGATGTACGAGACCATTAACGAACAGCTGCGCGACAGCTTCTACCACAATCCGCAGATTGAGCGATGCTGACTGGCAAGGAAAAACAAGTGCTACAGGGCAACTTGACTTCTTTTGTGGCTGCCAAGAACTTGCTGGACACCTATTTTGCAGAACTGAAGAAATAAGGGCATATCCCTTTCCCTATATCGATGACTAAGGAAAACAACATGGAAGTGGCGCGGCGGTTTACCCGCCGCCTTCATGAACTCCCTTCTGAGGAGCTGGAGCTCATTGCCGGTTTGTTTGTACGCCGTGAGGTGCACAAAGGAGAACTGTTGATTAGTGAGAAAGATATAGCCAGGGATATTGTTTTCGTAGAGAAAGGACTGCTTCGCCAGTTCTATTTCAAAGAAGGCCGGGACATTACAGAGAACTTTGCCTGCGACGGTGACGGCGCTATGTGTATCGTCAGCCTTTTCACCGGACGCCGTAATTGCCTTCAGCTGGAATCCTTGGAGGAAGGCGTCATCTGGAGCATTTCGTATGCAGGACTGGTCGAACTCTCTGAGCGTTATCTGCATATAGCCCGTCTGCTTCGCCATTTATTGGAGGGGTCTTTAATGCTTTCCCAATATAAAGCAGACTCTTGGCGTTTCGAAACCTCACGCGAGCGGTATGCGCGCTTCGTCAGGGATTATCCGGAGATAGCCCGGCGTGCCTCAGTCAACCACATAGCATCTTATCTGTTAATGACTCCCGAGTCTCTGAGCCGGGTACGTGCCGGAGTACTGTGACGGTGGAACGGCTGTTTTATACGGCTTTCCCTTCTTTCTCGAAATCCTTGCGTGACTTGCTTTGTGTCACGATGTACACTCCCAGGAATACCAAGGCTATGGCTATTCCCTTTTCCAAATTGAACACTCCCAATCCTAAGATGATGGCAACGGTTGAGGCCACGATGGGCTGCATGTAGTTGTACATGCTCACCACAGTGGGGCGCAACAGCCTCTGCGCACTCATTATGAAGATATAGGCAAGGAAGCTTCCTCCCACAACCACATATCCCGCTTGCAGCAGGGCGGCTGTAGATATTTCGCTCCACTGTATGGCAGCCACGTCGTGGTAAGAGAACGGGATGTAGCACATGGAGGCATAGACAAACATCCATTTGTTCAGGGTGATGGGAGAGTATTTCTGCGACACCCTTGAATACGGTCAGATAAATGGAGAAGCTGATTTGGGCGAGCAGGCAGAGAAGGTCTCCGATGAGGCTGCCATTGCCGGCACCGGTGGTCTGGCTGCTATGATGAGTATAAATGCTCCCATAGCCCCTACAAAGATGCCCAGCACTTTCTTGTTGGTGACCGGTTCTTTCAGATAGATTGCAGCCACTATCATGGTGACGATGGGCAGCGTGGTTGTAACGATGGAGGCGTCTATGGGCGAAGTCATGGAGAGTCCGAAGATATAGACACCCTGATTGAATACCAGTGCGAAGAGTGCGGCGAAGAATATCTTCAGCATGTCCCGGTGGTCCACCTGCTCGCGCTTGCAGAACAAGGAGAGGAGCCAGAAGCAGGCAGCTGCGCCTACCATGCGGAATGTGGTTACTGACAACGCGGAAAACTCCACCAGAGCCGACTTGCCTATAGGTGCCATCAGGCCCCATAAGATATTTGCGGTAAGGGCGAACAGATGCCCTTGAATGTTCTTGTTCATACTCTTTTGTTCTTTGCGGGTGCAAAAGAACAACTATTTTCTGAAAAGAGAAAATCTTTCATTATATGATTTTTCTGGTTCATGGGCGTAGAAATAAGAGATTATCGTGTATATTTGCTTCTAATTAAAGCAAGAAACCATGGAAGTACAAGCCAATTACATCAAGCGTATCGAAATACACGGATTGTGGCATCGGTACGATATTGCCTGGGACCTGCGTCCTGACGTCAATATACTTTCCGGCATCAACGGAGTGGGGAAGACCACTATCCTGAACCGTTCGGTCAACTATCTGGAACAGACATCGGGTGAAGTGAAGAGTGACGAGAAGAACGGGGTACACGTCTACTTCGACAACCCCGTAGCTACCTTTATCCCTTATGATGTAATCCGTAGCTACGACCGTCCCCTTATCATGGGTGACTTTACGGCACGCATGGCCGATGCCAACGTGAAGTCGGAACTGGACTGGCAGCTCTATCTACTCCAGCGCCGTTATCTGGATTATCAGGTGAACATCGGCAACAAGATGATAGAACTGCTCAGCGGTGATGAAGAGCAGCGTAGCCTGGCTCCCTCCCTTTCCCTCCCCAAGCGGAAGTTCCAGGATATGATTGACGAACTTTTCAGCTATACCCATAAGACGATAGACCGCAAAAGCAACGACATCGTTTTCTATCAGAACGGTGAACGCCTGCTGCCCTACAAACTGTCTTCGGGCGAGAAGCAGATGCTGGTCATCCTGCTGACCGTGCTGGTGCGTGACGATGACCACTGCGTACTCTTCATGGACGAGCCGGAAGCCTCCCTGCACATCGAATGGCAGCAGAAGCTTATCGGCATGATACGCAACCTGAATCCCAATGTGCAGCTTATTCTCACCACCCATTCGCCCGCAGTCATCATGGAAGGTTGGCTGGATGCCGTCACCGAAGTCAGCGAAATCTCCTCCCTAATCCCTAATCCTTAATCCCTGCCCAAGTGTCCACTTCTTTAAAACATAACCTTACTTCCGCCTATCTGGATGCCGCCCGCAAGTTGTCTCCCAAGAGAGCACGCAGGCGCATAGTGGCGTATGTGGAGAGCTATGACGACATCGCTTTCTGGCGGACGCTGCTGTCCGAGTTCGAGAATGAGGAACGTTATTTTCAAGTGATGCTTCCCTCGGCCACCTCTCTGGCAAAGGGCAAGAAGATGGTGCTGATGAATACGTTGAACACATCGGAGCTGGGCCGCAGCCTGATAGCTTGTGTAGACAGCGACTACGACTTCCTGCTGCAAGGTGCCACCAAGGTGTCGCATAAGATAAACAAGAATCCCTATATCTTCCAGACTTATGGCTATGCCATCGAGAACTTCCACTGCTTTGCCGACAGTCTGCATGAAGTCTGTGTGCAGGCCACGCTGAACGACCGGCATATCCGTGGACTTCCCCGCTTTTCTGAAGCGTTTATTCTCAGATTGCTATCCGCTGTTCTGTGGAATGTCTGGTTCTACCGCCAGCACGACACGCACACTTTCCCGATGTACGACTTCAACGCCTGCGTGCGTTTGCAAGAGATAAACCTGCGTCATCCTTACCGTAGTCTGGACGAGATGCAAAAGACGGTGTCGGCAAAGCTGTCCGAACTGCAAGCCCGTTTCCCCCGCTACATCGACCGGGTGGAGCAGCTGGGCACGGAGTTGGAACGTTTGGGACTGACTCCGGACAATACCTATCTTTATATCCAAGGACACCATATCATGGATTGTGTAGTGCTGAAAATCCTTATCCCGGTATGTACGGTGCTGCGTCGTGAACGCGAGCAGGAGATAAAGCGCCTGGCAGAGCATAACGAACAGTTCCGCAACGAACTGACGGGGTATGAGAACAGTCAGGTCAATGTATCCGTGATGCTGAAAAAAAACAGCGGCTACAAGAACCTTTATCTTTATCAGTGGTTGAAAGAAGACATTATGGAGTTCCTCGAGCGGGAGGAACAGTCGCGTAGATAAGATTGCCGTTATGATAAACATACGATTATGGAGATATTGAAGAAGATAGACGACCTTTTAATCGGGTGGGGCATATCCCCTTCCCGGGCTGATATGCTCGACCAATTCATTGCCTTCGTACTGATACTTGCCGTTGCTTTCCTGGCGGATGCCCTATGCCGGAAAATCCTGCTGAAGGTAGTGGCACAACTGGGTGAAGAAGACCAAGTACGTGGGACGACATCGTATTCGACCGTAAAGTGATGGTGCACCTCAGCCGCATGGTGGCTCCCGTTATCATCTATCTGTTTGTTCCATTGGCATTTGTCGAAGTCGGTTCATCGGCAATGGATTTCATCCGGCGTATCTGCCTTATTTACATCATCATTACTTTCCTGAGTTTCGTTAACTCGTTCCTGAAGGCTGTTTACAGTGTATACAGTGAGAAGGAGCAATTTCGTGACCGCCCTTTAAAGGGGATGTTGCAAACCATGCAAGTCATCCTATGGCTGGTGGGCGGCATTGTGGTCGTGGGCGAACTGATAGGCCGCGACCCGCTTTCGCTGCTTGCCGGGATTGGGTGCTTCGGCAGCCATCCTGATGCTGGTATTCAAGGATTCCATTATGGGCTTTGTCTCCGGTGTGCAGCTTTCGGCCAACGACATGCTGAAGGTGGGCGACTGGATTGAGATGCCCAAGTACGGTGCCAACGGTACGGTGATAGAGGTAACGTTGAACACCGTAAAAGTGCGCAACTGGGACAATACCATTACCACCATCCCTCCTTACCTGCTTGTCAGCGACTCCTTCCAGAACTGGCGCGGCATGCGCGAGAGCGGTGGGCGGCGAGTGAAGCGCAGTATCAATATCGACATGACCAGCGTCCGTTTCTGCACTCCGGAGATGCTGGCAAAATATCGCAAGATACAGCTACTGAAAGATTATGTGGAGCAGACGGAGGAAGTGATTGAAAAGTACAATGTGGAAAACGGCATCGATAACTCCATCCTCGTCAACGGACGCCGCCAGACCAATCTGGGTGTGTTCCGGGCGTATCTGACGGCTTATTTGAAAAGTCTTCCCGACGTAAATCAGGAACTGACCTGCATGGTGCGCCAACTCCAGCCTACCGACCGCGGTATCCCGATAGAACTTTATTTCTTCTGTGCGCTGAAGGATTGGGTGCCCTATGAAGGGGTGCAGGCGGATGTATTCGACCATGTGCTGGCAATCATCCCCGAATTCGATTTGCAGGTATTCCAGTCTCCGTCCGGCAGAGATTTCCAGCGGGTACTGCCTGCTGCTTCCGAAGAAAAAGGAGCTTGATTCCGACCATCAAAAAGGCCTATATCTATTGTATTTCTCATAGGGAGTCATTACCTTTGAACCCTATACTGAAAGGTCAGAACATCCCCATCTTTTCTCCCAAAACATCCCCATGTTTTGGGGTAATACATCCGGGTGTTTTGGGTGAAAACATCCCCATGTTTTGGGGCAATACATCCGGGTGTTTTAGGTATTCAGTCATATAGTGAAAGGTATTCGGTCACGGAGTCTTTACCGTAAGGTATAGGCTTTGTGTATGCAAGTTGTAGGTGTGCCTCGCGTCGGGCGGGAATATCTTTCGTTTTTTACGAACCTAATTATAAAGAAAGATTGGTATGTCAATGAATTATGTGGTCCGCAAGAAGGTGGACAAGAGTGGAGACAAGGAAGTGGTGCGCTACTACGCGGCGTCAAAAGTGCTTCAGCCGGAACCGGTGAGCAATGACGAACTGGCCAAGAGGCTGGCTTTTGTCAGCTCCCTGCAGGTGGGCGATGCCCAGTCCGTGCTGGTGCAACTGCCGGATATTATAGCGGACTATCTGGCCAGTGGACGCACGGTGAACATCAAGGGACTTGGAAACTTTTTTCCCTCCATCACCAGCGAACCGGTGGAACGGATAGAGGACTGTACGGCAGATAAAGTGCGCATTTCGCGTATCTGCTTCAGGGCGGCAGGCAGTTTCATGCAGCGCGTTTGCCGTCATCTGGACTTGTTCAGCTTTCAGGTTCAGGAATTGAAGAAGGAGCTGAAGAAGAAGTAAACGGTACTTTTAGTTTCTTTCTTGAAACAGCGCGTACCCCTTGAAGCCGGAAGGCATTCGAGGGGCACGCTGTTGAAGAAGTTGTGTGTTTCTTTATAGTCTTGCGAGTGCTTCTTTTTTTTACTTCACCCAGCTTCCGTTCATCCAGCTGCATTCTTTCTTGATGTCCTCGAAAGAACTATAGCTCAGGTTGGCGTCCACCTTGTTGCTTGTCACGGCGATAAAGTCGGCATGGGTGTAGATGCCTTCTTTGCAGCTCAGCTCGGAGGTGAGGGTGATGTTGGTTAGCTTGGAAGTGCCGTTCTTCAGGGCGTTTTCGGTAAGGGCGGTTTCCACGGTCAGGGGTTGGCCTTTGCCGCAGACCTTGGCGTTGTCTATTTCCACTTCCGTGCCGGCACGCAGACGGATGCCTTGCTTGCTGCCGCCGTTGCCGACGAGGATGAGGTTCTTCAATACGGGGTGGCAACGGGAGTGGCGGCGTTGTTGCTGCCGTTGTTGTCGCACTCCATCAGGCAGTCGCAGTCGTAGCCCAGTGTGGATTCGGCTTCTTGGTAAGCCACGAGGTTGGTGCCTTTGCCGTTCCAGCCTTCGGTCCAGTCGAAGGAGTCGTCGCTACAGCTTACGGCTACGAGGTTGCTCACGTTTACCGAGCCGCCGAAGAACTCAAAGCCGTCATCGGAACCTTTGTAGGCTTGGCAGTGGTCCACGATGGTACCGTTGCCTACGCCGTAGAAAGAGATACCGTTGGCTTCGTGCTCTTCATCGAAGGCAAAGCCGGTGTATTCCAGACGAATGTATTGCAGCGTGCCCGAGTTGTCGGCATCATCGTTGCCGCCGTAAACGGCACCGCCTATTTCAGAACTTCCCTTGCCGCCTTCGGCATTGGTGTGGGCGCGTCCGCAGATGTGGATGCCTCCCCATGCACCCGGCTCTTCTTTTTCGCTGGTCATTACGATGGGTTTGTCCGACGTGCCTACGGCGTTGATTTTACCGCCCTGCTTCACGAGGATGTAGTCTGCGATGTCATCGTAGACGGCGATAATCTTCACGCCTTCCTCTATGTGGAGCGTGGCACCTTCTTCTACGATGTATTCGCCGCTCAGCTTGTAGGTGTTTCCGGCAGCCAGGGTCACGTCGGAGGTGATGGTACCTTTCAGTATCGTACCGTTTTCGATTTCATTGCCGTTTCCGTTGCCGCCGTTACCGTCATTGTCGTTGTTGTCGTCGCAGCTGTAAGACGGTGAGGATAGACATTCCGGCTACAAAGGCCAGAGAGTAGAATTTCCATTTCATTGCTTTCATGATTCAATTGTTTTAGTTATTATATTCAATTCATCTGTCTGTCATTCAGATTGATTCTCTTAAATCAGCTTGTTTGTCAAAGAGTGTTCTCCGTTCCCTTCAGGGGGAGGGCGGGGGCTTTATAGGTTGTAGCTTATTCCCACCTCAAAGTTCGTTCCCTTGTGGTAGCGTTCCACTTCCATTTCCTGCCCCGTGGTGGGCACATCTTGCTTGAAGATGACATCGCGGTTCAGCAGGTCGTTCACTTGCAGCTTCAGGTTGAAGTGCTTGTTCAGGCTATATCCGGCGCTGAAGTTCAACGTGTGCAGCGTCTGTTGCCTGACATCGCCCAGACCCGACACGCCTACCGCATGGATGCGGCTGCCTTGCAGGTTGTAGAGCAGGGCGAGGTTGAGTTGCCTGTCTTCACCGAAGCGCGGCGAGTAGGTGAGGTCGGCATTGGCAAGTATGGGCGATGCGCCTTGCAGCGAACGTTCCTTGTTGGTGTAGGCACCGCTTTGGGGCAGCTTCACGTTGGTGTACATGTAGCTGATGTTGGCACCCAGGCGCAGGTCCTTGACGAGCCGTTTGCGCATCTCTAGCTCCACGCCGGCAGCCATGCCGTTGTCGGCATTCTTGAAGCTGTGCAGCGTGGCGCCGCCTTGCAGGTCTTGGATGCGTTCGATAGGGCTGTCGAGGTATTTGAAGTAGCCGGTCACGGAGAGCATGTCGCCGTCCTTGCCGAAGCGTTCGTAACGTAGGTCGAAGTTGTAGTTGTAACCGTTCTGCAACTCTTCGTTACCGCGGATTTGTGCCGAACCGTAGGACTCTTGGTAGAGGAAGGGTGCCATCTCGATGAACGAGGGACGGGTGACGGTGCGCGAGGCAGAGAAGCGGATGCTGTTGGTGGGGTTCACCGCATATTTCAGGTTCAGGGCGGGGAAGAGGTCGTTCTTGTCTAAATTGCGCCGACGGGAGTACCAGTCGCCGCCGTCGCTGGCGTAGCGCACCCATTGCTTGCTCATTTCGTAGCGCAGGCCGAGGTTCACCAAGAGAGCTTCGGTGGGATAGAAGTCGGTCAGCAGGTAGGCAGAGTAGATTTCGTTTCCGGCGCGGTAGCTGTCTTTGGGCTGCATCACACGCTGTACCACGATTTGTCCGTCGGCAATGTTCTGCTGGTTGAGGAAGCCGTCGGTGTTGTTAGATGTCGGTGATGACGGGGTTCAGTTTGTTCAGGTTGTAGTAGAAGCGGGTAGCGTTGTAGTTGCGGTTCTTGTCCTTGTAGTTGAAGCCGAGCTTAAGGTGGCTGGTGTCGTTCCACTTCCAGCGCACGGGTCTATCACAACATCGCCGGGGGTCTGATGAAAATCTC
>ENA-OPYP01000010-OPYP01000010.1-human-gut-metagenome-genome-assembly--contig:-NODE-10-length-18220-cov-0.748411_pt1 | contig 18220 bp, 15 predicted proteins | sample MGYA00242638_ERZ504484 | MGnify/ENA primary metagenome ERZ504484 (study PRJEB26092, sample SAMD00036300) | human gut metagenome | host: Homo sapiens | study: EMG produced TPA metagenomics assembly of... | reverse complement strand
CTTTGAAAACGAACCCCATCACGTTCGAAATATCCGGAAAGCACATTCTACTCCATAAGCGGCCCGTGCCGCAGAAACCCGTTAGCCGTAAGTTCACCATCAGCGGATACGTGACTGACGGAGCGTCTTCCGAGACGCTGATTGGTGCCAATATCCTTGAGAGTCGTCGTTCCACAGGTACTGCCACCAATCCTTTCGGTTTCTATTCCCTCACCCTGCCGGAAGGGGAAACGGAACTGGTTTTCTCCTACCTGGGCTACGAAAGCCGGCATAGCCGGTTCGAACTGACGAAAGACACCTTACTCAACGTCAGGCTGGACAGCAATAACCAGCTGGCAGAGGTCGTAGTGCTCTCGGACAAGCGGGAGGCCGGCATAGAAAGCACAGCCATGGGAGCGCATGAGATACCGATGACACAAATCAGGCATACCCCGTCCATATTGGGAGAAGCCGACCTGCTGAAGACCATTCAGCTGATGCCGGGTGTGCAAGCCGGTATGGAAGGTTTTGCAGGCATGTATGTGCGAGGGGGAGGTCCCGACCAAAACCTGGTTATGCTGGACGGAATTCCAGTTTACAACGCAGACCACCTGCTGGGAGTATTCTCCATCTTTACGCCCGAAGCGGTAAAGAACACCACACTCTTCAAAAGTTCTTTTCCTGCCCGCTACGGCGGGCGTCTTTCGTCTATAGTAGATGTACGGACCAACGACGGGGACATGCATAAATACCACGGCGCATTCAGCATAGGCCTGCTGACGGACAAACTGCATATCGAAGGCCCTATCTGGAAAGAACGGACCTCCTTCAGTTTCAGCGCACGAGCCATCCCCACCCTATTCTTCAAAAATCTCATTGTAGACAAAGACGACACCTATTCCGACAAATACAACTACTATTTTTACGACGTCAATGCAAAGGTCAACCATAAGTTCAGCGACCGTAGCCGCATCTTCCTCAGTTTCTACAAGGGGAAAGACCACTATCATTATGACAGTTACTACCACGGTGACAATTACGACAACAGCATTAAGAATTATTCCAAGGACAACAGCCATCTGAATTGGGGAAACACCATCGCCTACGGCCGCTGGAACTATGTATTCAACAGCAAGCTGTTTTGCAACACCACCGTCTCATACAACAAATATGAAATGGGGCTGGACGGAAACATGGAAGATACCTATACTGTCGCCAATAAAGTACAAGACAGATACTATTACTCCTCCAAGTTCAACTCCGGTATCCGTGACTGGAGTGCACGTATGGACTTTGACTACACCCCCATGCCGCAGCACCACATCAAGTTCGGTGCAGAGTACATCCACCATACGTTCCGTCCGGGAATAGCTACCTCGAAAATACAAGATATAGATAATGGCGCCCTCCAGGAAGATACGGTTTACAATACCAGCAACAGCCATGCCATGCGCGGACAAGAAATCTCCCTTTACGCCGAAGACAATTTCAATATAAACGCCAGGCTCAGTCTGAATGCAGGTGTACGCACATCGCTGTTCCACACACAAGGGAAAAGCTACTATTCGCTGCAGCCCCGCCTTTCCGCCCGCTATGACCTCGGACAAGGATATTCTGCCAAAGCATCCTATACGTGCATGGCACAGTATGTGCATCTGCTGTCCTCTACTCCGCTGTCTATGCCTACCGACCTCTGGGTACCCATTACCAAAGACATCAGTCCGATGTATGCCAACCAGTTCTCCATAGGAGGCTACTATTCCGGACTGCCGGGTTGGGAGTTCTCCGTCGAGGGATATTATAAACAGATGAAACACATACTTGAATATCAAGACGGTGTATCCTTCTTCGGCACCTCTACCAACTGGGAAGAAAAAAGTGGAAATGGGCGAAGGCCGCTCCTTCGGTCTGGAACTGATGGTACAGAAAAACATTGGGCAAGACTACCGGCTGGCTGGCATATACCCTATCCAAGACCGATCACCGTTTTAAGAACGGTACCATCAACCAAGGCCGATGGTTCCCCTACAAATATGACCGCCGCCACAGCATCAGCCTCAATCTCAGCCATAAGTTCAGTGACCGCATTGATGCAGGAGCTTCCTGGATATTCAATACCGGTGGATGTATCACTATCCCCGAAAAGGCAACAATCATCATCCGGCCCGATGGCTCTATTGAGGAAACCGGTTACATCTCCCGGCGTAACAATTACCGCCTTCCCGCCAGCCATCGTTTGAATCTCGGCGTCAACTTCAACAAGAAGACCAAACATGGTATGCGTACCTGGAATATCAGTATCTACAATGCATACAATGCCATGAATCCGAACATCGTTTACAGCAAATACAAAAATGGATACAACGTATACTACGATGATTTCTACGAAAGTATTTATCATGGAAATACCGGGCAGAAGAAAGCTCAAACTGTCATCAAGAAAATAACAATACTGCCTTGTATTCCTTCTGTTACCTATACTTATAGATTTTAAAAACAAATCCGGCATATGAAAACAAAAATGAAATTACACCTTATTATATACATAACTATTGTAGGCTTCCTAACAGCCTGCGAAAACGAGATTCCTTACAATCCCGGACAACAAGATCCGCAAATCATCATGAACGCCTTGCTCGAAACCGGACAAGCTGAGAATGATGTCTATCTCCATTTAGGCGAGGGCTATAGTATTGAACATTTGAACGAAGCAACTCTTTTCCTCTACATCAATGGCAAAATAGCAGAAACTCCGAAAGCGGTTTCCCCGGAAGAAATTTATGGGCATCTGGAAGGAGAACTTGATAAGGACATTTATGAATCATTACTGAAAAGTATACGTTTCAAGAAATATCGTCTGACCAGCACACTGCATCCCGGCGACAACATACGTCTGGAAGCCACTGCCGAAAACGGGAAATACCATGCCAGTGCCGAGGTCACCGTGCCACAACCGATAGAGAGCCTGCACGTGGACACTTGCTTGGCCTACCTGCGCGAGTACAGCGGACAAACCCTTTACCGCCAATACAAAATTACATTGCAAGACCGCCCCAACGAGAAGAACTACTACCGGCTGGACATTTGGAATGACCGTAGTTACTATTGCAAATGGAAAGAATACCTGGAAGATGAAAACGGCAGCCTCATCAAAGTGGAAGACGAGGACGGCTCTTGGCATTGGGCCTCCATACCCAGAGACACTACCATCCTTGCTCCCCGACAGAACGAAATCATCAACCGGGAAGATGTTATACTGACTGACGGCCACCCTGGCAACTATGATGATGAAGAAAATGAATTGTTTCCCACCATAAATAACAAATACAACATATTCAATGATAACACTTTCCGTAACTCTTATGCCACATTGAAAGTATACACCCCTCTCTACCAAGATTATTATCCGATAGAGGGACACTACTACGACCATATATCCCGCAAACAAACCATCACCGTACGGTTGCTTAGCATCACTGAAGCCGAATACCGCTATCTAAAAGCCTTAAACTGCCTGGATGATGGGGATTACGACGATGCTTTAATGGAACCTATCAGTCTGCCTTGCAACGTCATAGGCGGATTAGGCTTTGTGGGAGTCTGCTCTGAAAGCAGAGTAATCATAGAATTACCCGAAACTATTTGGCAATAACATTTTGACTAATAAAAATCCTTTTATCCATTACTACAAATATAAATTCAGTTAGTCCACATTACATTCGTATTACAAAAAGCATCTAAACAAAGCATTTTCACACTATAAAATTGATTTAAGTCAAGAAATGAAGGTATAAACTACACTTTTTCCCTTATTCATTTTTGTGTTATAAAACATATACCTACATTTGCATAGGTAAAAGAAAAAGCTAAGCGCTTAGAGAGTTTTCAATAGGTATTAGATTGAAATTAGTTTTTAGGAATAACAATTAAAAAGTAGGTATTATGAAACGTTTAGGATTAACATTAGTGGCAGCAGTCTGCCTGACTGCTACAACATTTGCAGCAGGAAACCAACCTACAACTGCAAAATGGGAAGGTAACATCAACATAACAAAGTTGAGCAAGTATTTGAATCTGGATTCCAACCAGCATGAAGAAGTGGCAAACATCTGCGAATATTTTACAGAACAGATGGAACGCGCTACAAATTCCAAGAAGAATCAGGAGAAGTTACTCCGTAATGCAGTTTATGGTAATCTGAAGTTGATGAAAAAGACTCTGAATGAAAAGCAGTATGCTGATTATGCCAGAGTATTGAACGTCACACTGCAGAACAAAGGTATCGAAGTGAAATAAACTTCGCTTCTGATAAATACGAAAATAGTATTTGATAAATAAAAAGGCATTGGACTTTAGAGGTTCAATGCCTTTTCTTTACGTCAACGCCACCAAAACCTGCGGCGTCAACTCCCTAACCAAATAATTCTTATCACTTTACAAGCAGAATCTGTCTTGCAGCTCTTTCTTATACTTTCTGGAAACCAGCAGTTCCGTCACTTTGTCAAATGGTGGATAAAGCATGCATTTGCTATCCTTTATAATCATCAGATAATCAATATTGATAATATACGATTGATGTATCTGCACGAAACTGGATGAATATTGAGTAATCTGCTCAGCAGTCATTCCGCGACGCAACACCAACGGCGGCTGGTTGTTTAGTATCACCTCCCATTGTTTACGCTCGGAACAATAGCGAAAAAAGCCGATTTCAGCCGGACGCAACGCACGCATATCATTAGTTGGCGTAAATACGATAAATGTCTGTCCGGTATGCAACGGTGCACCAATGGGATATGACATTCTCTGCCCAGCCTCTGCCTGCTCTACAAAACGCGCAAGAATATCCCGCAACTCCTGCTCTTCAAAAGGTTTCAGCAGATAGTCGAACGCAGCCTCCCGGATAGCCTGAATCATGTACTTATCATAAGCCGTATAGAAAACAATCCGCATATTCCACGAAACACTGTCACGTATTTCCTGCAGTAATTCCATTCCAGTCATGTCCGGCAGTTCCACATCCAAGAACAACAAATCCGGCTGTACCTTTGGCAATGAGTTTTTTCCCTTGTTTACCATTACGGGCAGTTCCTTTCAAAAAAGAAGCGTGCATCCTTTCCCAATTCAAAACTCAGATTCTCAAGAGCCACCTCATCGTCGTCAACTATTGCAACCTTATATTTATCCATGTTCCTTTTATGTTTTTCTTCTCGCGAATATATACATAATCCTACTCCCATACAAAGCAATAGAAGGTCATTTACGGACTATTTGTCTGTAAATATGCCTATCCTTGCAAAAAAATAAGATTAAACGGTTCTTTTAAATTCTGTAATCGTAGTTGTCAGGCAGCCAGAAAGTCACCTCACAGCCCATCTCACCACTCTGTAGAGAGACATTGTGCACCAAAACATCAATGGCCTCCTTGTTCTTATTGTTGAGAATCCGAATGGTCTGCATAATGACTTTCATTCCCGTCCCCGTGCCCCGGTTCCGACTGTCCGGACGATAACCGCCACCATTATCCGTTATCTTTATACAGATACCATTTCCCCCGGCGGCAGACCGAAACCCAAAGATTACGTTCACCTTCCTTCTCGCGCAACGCATGCTTCACTGCATTTTCAACCGGAATTTGAATCATCATAGACGGAATCCTTATTTGCTCCGGCTGCACATCCTTTTCTATCTTCAGTTCCGAATGAAAATCCGGACCTAAAGAACGGCGTTCCAGATTAATATATGTTTTCACAAAATCCAGCTCCTCTGCCAAGGTTACACACAGTTGTTCCGCCAATTCCAGATTGCGACGCATCAGTTTTACCAGCGACGAAAGCTCTTGCTTTTCTTCCACATTCCGCTCCGCCATCTCCCGGTTCAGCATATTGAAGATGAAATGAGGGGACAAGCGGTTACGGATATTCTCCAGACGAAGTGTAGAGACTGTGCGATGATTCCGTGCAAGCAACAAAAGCACGTTTCTTTTTGCTGTACAGATAAAGGAAAACCGCCGTCAATATAGATACAACAGCTACAGCAAACACGACAAACTGTGTCTGCCTCAGCACCAGCACCTTGTTTTTCTGCTCCTGAAGCAAAACCCGATGTGCTATCAAGGTAGAATCCTGCTGATAACGCAAAGTCAAGTCTGCCGTACGCATCCGGACACGCTCATTCCTGATAGATCATCAAGCTGGTTGTTCCTCTGCAGATAGTGATAAGCCCTCTTGTAGTTGCCGGTTTCCTCGTAAAACTGCTGAAGGTATTTATTACGGATATGTACCATATCAGGGTCGATGCCCGGAGGGACTACACTCTCGGACAATAAACGACGTGCCTCTTGAAAGTCTTTCTGAAGCAGAGCCAATTCTATTTTCTGCGTATCGATATAATATAGTGCAGTACTCACCCCCATTTCCTCAAAAAAAAGTTGGCATTCATTTATATATTTAACAGCCAAATCAACCATATTCAGTTGAAGATAACAGTCTCCTAAATTCAACCTCCCCAGATTAAGTTCAAAACTCATATCAGCATATCCTTCGACTAAATCAATAACCTTTTGGAAATATTTTATCGCTGTCTGGTAATCCTCCCTATAATAGTAAGAAGTCCCTCTATTATTCAAATAAATATATTTTTCATAAGGTAGCATACTGTCATAGCTTTCTCCTGCCAGATTATAATAGTAATCACACTGTTCAAAATCACGCATGGTAACATATACTTGTGCCAAACCATAATAAATGGGAGGTTTCTTGGTAGAAGCTATATGCAAAGAGTCGCACATCAACAAAGCTCTCCTATACCAAGCTGCCCCTATATCCAATTTTCCTAAACGGTTATTCGCATCTGCAAGATTCATCAAAATATCCGGCACCACTTCAATCCTAGTCCCTCTCATCCGTAATTCATAAGCCTTCCGGAAACAAATTTCGGCAGAATCCATATTCCCAACACGTGCAAAGATATTTCCCTTCATATTGAAACATTCAGATTCCAAATCTGCCATTTGAGAAGAACTATGCTGCCTTTCTATAAAGTCATGTATCTGCTGGATTACGATTTGTGCCGAATCAAGCTGTGAAGTAATCAAATATGTTTTCAGTGTCATTGCCAGATAATTATACTTGACCAAGCTATCCTTTGCCTCTTCCATCTTTTGAAAAGCCTTCAACCTTACCTTTCGGGGCACAATGGCCACAGAATCTCCATTTATATGGGAAAAATCCTCAAAAGCTCTCATTTCTGTGTATACGTCCTCTTTATCTCCGGGCGCACAAGCTCCTAGAAGCACAAACCCTAATATCCAATAAATATAAAATCGAATTCGCTTATCCATCCTCTCTCCCATGTTTCTCGTAATTAGATTATTTATTCAATACATCTGCAAACTTAAAATATTTTTGCGAAATACCGTCAAGCATAAGGCGTATTTCTCAACCACAAAAGAGCATACGCTACCGCTTTATTAAAACGAAACAAAAAATCACATCATAGTACAATATTTAGCTACATAAGCCATTAAAACAACATTTTAGTACATTTCAAACTTTTTCTCATTTTCTTATTTACATTTTTATTAATTACTTTGTGGATAAAGAATTGCGAATATACTCAATCAAACAAAATAATACAATCACACAAAGAAAGGCTGTTTCCAAAAGAAAACAGTTCTTTTACATAATTTATAAGTTCTATGTTAGACAGTGGACAAATCATAGCAGATAGATACGAGCTACTCAAACAACTAGGAAGAGGAGGATTTTCTGAAGTTTGGCTGGCACAAGACAAACTTACGGATGTTAAGGTCGCCATAAAAATATATGCTCCGGGGATGGGGCTTGACGATGCGGGGATATCCCTTTTCACACAAGAGTTCTCCCTCGTATTTGATATGAATCATACCAATTTACTGCATCCTACTTATTATGACTGCTGGGAACGGATGCCATACCTGATTTTGCCTTTTTGCAAAAATGGTTCGGCCTTCCAATACCTTACTGACAACAACCGGATAACAGAAACGGAAAGCTGGCATTTGCTCCATGATGTTGCAGAGGGACTGGCTTATCTTCATGCAAAAACTCCCCCGGTTATCCATCAGGATATAAAACCCGATAATATTCTGATTAATGATGAGAATAGGTATATGATTACGGATTTCGGAATCAGCGCACGGATTAGAAGTACATTACGCAGGAACCAAGGCCAAGAATCCAGTGGAGGAACTTTGGCCTATATGGGACCAGAACGTTTTGGTCCATCTCCCGCCCCTATTATGGCCAGTGACATTTGGTCATTGGGAGCAACAATGTATGAGCTTCTAACCGGTATGCCGCCCTATGGTGATCATGGAGGCGTATTGCAAAAAAACGGTGCAGACATTCCACTTATCAACGAAGACTTTTCTCAAGAATTAAAGGATATCATTTACAAATGCCTTGCCTTAAATCCATGGGACAGACCCACAGCCAGACAAATTGCAGACTACACTTCCCAACATATCAATGGAAGTCCCGTCCCCTTTAGTCTGTCAAACAACAGCCATGATACTTTGCAAGAGGAAGAGGACAAAACCCATGAGGATTCCATTAGCGCACACTCTTCTGACATAAATAAGATGTCACCCTATCAAGACAAAGGGAAACGCAAAAAAGTTATAGTCGTAGCAGCAATCACAGCTATATTCGCAACAATTGTCATCATCTTTTCGCTAATAAGCGGCAAAGAACCAGTAGTGGAATCCATACCGGAACCGACTCCAACGATTGATTACGACAAAATGTGTCTGTCAATCATTCAAGAAGGCGAAAACTCTAAAATACAAGGAGATGTTTTCCGGTTTGACATTGACACTTTAAAGCAAAACAATGATTCCGTATTTGAGGATTTTTTACATAAATGCCATTGGCAAATACCGACAAATAAATTATTACAAAGATTCCATCTCCGCAAAAATATACTTAAATGCAACAGAACTGAAACAGCAAGTAGAGGCCATACTGGATTCTGCCTATCATGTTTTTAAAGAAAAGGCAAATATCATGAAAGACCTTGACCAAGCCGTAGCAGCCCAGACTTTTGAAGACCGTGCAAAAAAAAATAGAACCATATATAAACATAGACAACAATGAAAATGAATAAACTTATCAGACTGATTGTTTTAGCGTTCGCTCTCTCTATGCCAATAAGTATATGGGGGCAATGCGCCTCCATCTATCAAAAGGGGGAGACATACATGAAAAAGAGGAAGATACAGAGACGCTATTAAAAGTTTTAAAGCAGCCATGAAATGCGACAGCAATCTGGAGCAAGCATGCAAAAATAAAATCAAAGAGTGTGAGGAAAAAAATAAATCCCGCTCCCAAGCCAGCGCCTCCATGCCGAAATCACCAGACTTACCATAGACAGAAAAAGCCTGGAATTTGGGTGTGAGACAAAGACTGCAGAAAGTATAAAAAATAGAAAGTCTTCCAGAACAATGGACTGCAATATCAGATGCAGACTGGTGCCAAGTGACTCCCGGTGAGAAGAAACTCTCCATAAGCTGCCAGACCAATTGGCTGACTACCGAACGTAAAGCCACCATTACAATCAGTAATGAAAAGATGAAAGCTACGGTCAGTGTTACCCAAGGTGGCCAAGAAGAATTCATTAATATCGCATTAGATAAATTGGAATTCGGTTCCAAAGGAGAAATTAAGGAACTGCAAGTAGACTCCAATGCCGAATGGGAAGTTGCAGATATTCCTGAATGGTGTGAAGCTATAGCAAAAGACCGTGGTAAAACTCATTCTAAAAAGTGGGAAAAACCAAGAAGGCCAGAGAAGGAACTCTCATAGTTAAAAGCAAAGGAGGAAAAATATCTTCAATTATTCTCTCCCAGAAAAAGGGAGGTCTATTCTAAATTCATGGTAAACCGACAATGGTGAGAAACTCTGATTTATACAAAGTAATTCCATTATTAAAGTAAAATCTTATGAGATGTATGAATTGCGGTTGGGACAACCTTTCCAACACAACAGTATGCCTAAAATGCGGGCAACCTTTGCGAATGCCGGAGAATTATGCCAATAGTCAGGACATTTTTATTTCAAAAGAAGGCCATGGAGAAGCTATACCCAAACCGACAGTATTGAATGTCAGCTCCAATGAAGAAAAAATGCAGAAAAACTGTGGTGTTTTCCACAACAAATGAAGAAGAGAATCATTCTACTGTTGTACAGCCAATTATAGAATGTCCCAATTGCAATTACCCGGTAGTAGGAGATTTCACAAGTTGCCCTTGCTGCGGAACTCCATTAAAAAGAGCAAACATATCAACAAACAATGAATACAAAACAATAAGAGTAGAAGAGGAAGTACCTTCCGTTTCTGAAGAGAAAATGCTCTGTCATGAATGTGGAAGTAAGATAGCAATAACCTGCTCTTTTTGCCCGAACTGCGGTGTCCGCGTACATCGGCCAACCATACGCCGGCAAATAAAGAACATCACAGAGACAGAACCGGAAACCAAACCTCACTGTTCATTAACAATTATACCGGAAGAAGAAGAGAACATTCTTCCGGAAAGATTTGAATATGAAGGGAACTCCATCATCTTGAACCGGGAAAATACAGAAATGTCTAATCGTACAATCACCTCAAAGGAACAAGCTGAAATAGTTTTCGATGATGGTCATTGGTATCTGCTTGACCGAAGTATGCTTCAAACGACCTATATCCAGGTAAACAGAAAAATAGAAATCATACCGGATGATATCATTGTACTAGGTGACCGAAGATTCAAGTTTGAATGTGACTAAATATAACCTCTTGTGAATAACCGGACTGTCGACAGATGTGATTATAATGTAGGGGGAATATATCAATAACCGTTATAGGGTTTCCCAAACATTAGGCGAAGGTTCATTCGGTAAAGTATATCGGGTTACGGACAGCGCAAGCAAAGATTATGCGCTTAAACTACTGAGATTATGGGAAGTTCCTCCTGAAATACGTAAACCATTAATGGAACGTTTCGAGATGGAATTCAAAACTGGGCAAATTGATTGTGACTATTTAGTGCGTTCATTGGACTACGGTACAGTTGGAGGCAACCCTTATATTGTAATGGAATACTGTTCCGGAGGAGATTTAACACCTTATTTAGGTTCTGGAAGCAGTAAGATTCCTCTAATTTGCCAACAAATTCTAATAGGTTTACATGCTTTGCATACCAGAGGCAAGGTTCACCGTGACCTAAAGCCGGAGAATGTCCTTTTCAAGAGTAACGGAATCGCTGCGTTGACAGATTTCGGTATAGCAGGGGATAGAAACAAACGTATGACCGAACGCAATATTTTTTGGTAAACCCAACCAAATTTTCGGGACTTATGCATATATGCCGCCAGAACAAGTGAACCGCATGCGAGGTGAGGCCACTGTCCTACCCACTACGGACATTTTTTCTTTTGGAGTATTAGCCTTTCAATTATTGACTGGTAGTTTACCCTTTGGCGAATTGAGCAGTCATAATGATTGGCACTATATCAGAAACGTGGGAAAAATGGAGATTGGAACCGGCAGAAATTGACACAGTTGAAACATAGAGAGCAGTGGCAGCAACTCTTTGCAGGATGTCTTAATCCAGATTTCAAAAAACGTTTCCAGTCTGTGCAAGAGGTGTTGGAACACCTGCCAGCAATAAGCCAAAGTCCCTATGGAAAGAGGATATTGTCCACCGCAAACAGTCAATGGTTTCTGTATACGTATTATGCAAGGTGAAGAGTACGGAAAAATATATCAATTAAGTGAACTTATAAAATATGGCAATAGAATCCTTACTATCGGGAGAGAACGCGACAATCTGCTACATATAACGGAACAGCAAAGTGCCTATATATCACGCCATCATTGCACAATAGAAACAAATCCCGCCACTGATAAATGGATTATTCGGGACGGGCAATGGCAGAAGGAGTTAAAGTTGTGGCAGGAGTCCAGTAATGGGACTTATGTCAATTCCACCCAAGTCACCAAACAAGGCATATACTGAAAATTGGAGATATCATCTCCATTGGAGATGTAAAAATGAGATTTGAAAACTATTAATTATATATCAAGTAGTATGGATACACAAAATTACAAACGTACCTTAGCCGGCTCAGTAGGGGCTGGTATGGGGGCATTAATGGGTGCTTCCGGTAGAACTTACTTTATTTTGGAGCACAAGACCTCTTCAAAGTATCATCAAGCGGGAGAATCCCAAAAAATCATTGTCGACCAAGTAGAATTAGGTAGAGACGCTTCCTGCCAAGTACGCTTTGATGAAAGTTTCGAAACAGTCAGCCGCAAACATGCTGCAATTGTACGCGACGGTGAAAACTGGAAACTTATCCACCTTTCACACTCCAATCCGACATTGGTCAACGGACATCCTATAAACGGTTCCTACTATTTACAAACAGGAGATGAAATACAATTATCCGTTGGCGGACCACGCTTGGGATTCATTGTTCCACAAGGTCGCCAAGCATTAACTTCCAGCATTGGATTGACTGAGAGAATGAGCCTTTTCCGCAAACAAGCCTTACGCCCCTACAAGACCGCATTAACAATCATGGGAATTGTTTTCGTACTGGCGGTGGCAGGATTGGCTGCCTGGAACTACAGTTTAGGTGTAAAAAAATGATTTGTTGGCACAGAAGACAGAAGAACAAGAACTTCAACTGAAAGGATACCAAAACCAATTGGATTCACTGGGGACCGAAAGAGCATCTCTAGAAGCACAGCAACGGGAGTTAGAGACCAAATTACGAAACAGTGACGGTAATGCAGAGGCCTTAAAAACACAGTTGGACAACGTTAATAGTCAATTAAAGAATGTCAATGCAAGTTTCTATAAGGTCAAATCAGACTTGGACAATCTCTCAAACAGCATAAGCACTAAAAGCATTGAGAATTCAAGCAATGCCATTAACGCAAATATACAAGAAGGCACCAGACTCTCCAAAGACCAATATTATGAAGACCCTGATATAGCAGATGAACAAGACAGTAATGCTTCAGGAGATTTGAAAGATTATTATGATTATATCTATACAATTAAAGTCGACCGTATTGAAATCGAATATAATGGAACAAAGTTTGATCCGGGCATACAAGTTTCAGATATAATCTGCGGAACTGGCTTCATGCTATCAAACGGAATGTTTGTAACAGACAGGCAGAATGTCGAGCCATGGATATACTCCAACACAGAGTGGAAAGACCCATGGCGTAAACTATTGGCTGTATACAAAGGAGCAGGATGTAATATCATTATCCATTACCGTGCATACAGTACCAAAGGAACTGGAAAGCCTCTGACATTTACCAGTAGCGATTTTGCCAAGACGGACGAAATGATGTACAAGTGACCGAAATAGAAGTAGATAAATCCATCAGGGTACAACTAAGGGAACATGGGATAAAATTGACCTATACACGTAGGAAATATATCAGTGTCAGCATTGTTACCCCTGCTGCCAACAGTTGGGCATACATTAGAGGAAAAGGCGTTTATGGTGAGGGATTGCCTTACGACATTACCGCCGCAGACAACATGAGTGGAGGTACAGAAGTTCAAATGGTGGGCTATGCAGGTTATGCTGATATTCATAATCTTACTCCGGCTCATTTCAATGACCATACCAATATAGCCGACACAAAATATGAGACTACCATATTACAGAATCGTGTGGCAGAGCCCGGTTATTATGGTTCTCCAGCATTCCTTCTAGAAAATGGTTCTTACAAAGTAGTGGGTTTCATGGTAGGAAGCATAGAGGGGTAAGGATCGTTTAGTACCAATCAGAAATTTAATACATTAAAATTAAACATGTCCGAGATAAGCATTAAATTAGCGGCAGGTACCAATGTTGGTTTAGTCAGGAAAAACAACGAAGACAATTTTGTTGTCAATCGTGATTTATGCCAATCAGAGTGGATTATCCCCCAATCGATAGAACCCATTTCTTTAGGACGGTATGGCAGCATATTGGTAGTGGCCGACGGAATGGGCGGCACCAATGCCGGAGAAGTTGCTTCTGCCATAGCCATTGAGACGGTGCAAAATGCATTCACCCCCGAGAATTTAGGAGATATCGTTACGCAGGAAGGCATTGTTACCTCAGAAGAAGCCGTTGAAGAATTTCTGAGCAGAACTGTCAAAACCGCTGATTTAAATATTGTCAATGCAAGTAAAGAAGATAGTAGTACCCAGGGAATGGGTACTACTATTGTCATTGCTTGGATATTGAACGATAAAGCCTATATCTGTTGGTGTGGCGACAGTCGTTGTTATGTATTCAATGGCAATTCAGGTTTTTGCCGTTTATCTAAAGACCATTCCTATGTACAAGATTTAGTAGATCAGGGAAAACTAGATCCTGAAAATGCGTTTGACCATCCTTACAGTAATATCATTACCCGCTGTTTAGGAGACCCGACCAATCGTTCCAATCCCGATTTCCGTTCCTATAATTTAAAGGATGGCGATACTCTCCTACTGTGTAGTGATGGGTTATGTGGTTTATGCCACGACGAAGAGATAATGCAAATTATAGAAGAGAACCAGGATGATTTAATGACATGCAAGGATAGGTTGATAGAAGCTGCTCTTGAAGCAGGTGGATATGACAATATTACGATTGTGTTATGCCACATCATGCTACAGGATACCGAGCCCAAAGTAAAGTTGAATAATACAGTGTTCAGCAAACCCAACCACCACAAAATCCGGAAAATTCTTCTGTTACTCCTGGTACTGGCTTTAGCGGCAGGCTTCTATTTATATAGAAATCCACAGCAATATGCAAAATGGAAAACGATACTATATCAGGCAGATACGGTTCTAGTTACAGAGACAGACACTACTAACACTACCCTAACAGATTGATTACTATTGTGAAACTATGCAACTGAAAAAATGGTGATATATTTGCTGAACACTATCAGCTGAAGAAACTATTAGGAGTCGGAAGCTTTGGTGAAGTCTGGCTTGCCCGAAATATATTAGCAGATGTAGACGTTGCCATAAAGTTGTACGGACTGTTGGATGACAACGGCATAAAAGATTTCCGGGAAGAATTCAAACTTGCCTACAAATTACACCATCCCAATCTACTGCACCTTAATCATTTTGATGTTTTTGGACAGTGCCCTTTTTTGGTAATGCCTTACTGTCCCAAAGGGTCCTCAGCGAGCTTGAAAGGCAAAATGTCTGAAAAGCAAATCTGGCGCTTCATACGCGATGTATCATGCGGATTGATGTTTCTTCATAATCAGAATCCTCCTATCATTCATCAAGATATAAAACCCGATAATATTTTGATAGGGGATGATGACAAATTCATCATCTCAGATTTTGGCATCAGCCGTAAACTGGAGCATACTTTTCGTAAAAGTATCAACAAAGTAGAAAGTTCCGGAACACTTGCCTATATGGGACCAGAACGTTTTGCAGAGAAACCACTGATTGTGGCTACCAGCGATATATGGTCTTTAGGGATGAGTGTTTATGAATTATCCACTGGTCTTGTATTATGGGAAGGTATGGGAGGTTGTGTCCAACTGAATGGTGCACATATTCCAGCATTAGATGAGAAATATTCTTCCCAATTGTCCCAGTTTGTTCACGCATGCCTTGCCCTCAACACTTGGGACCGCCCCACAGCCCAACAAGCCTATGAGTTTGCTTGCTCCATACTAAAACAAACAAAGACAGACTCTCCTTCAGTACAGCTGAAGCCTATTGCTCCACTTTTTCCTAAAACAACATCACCACGCCTTAAAGAAAAGTTCTGTCCTTCGAACATGCATAAACGCATAGCAGGATGGACCGGCCTTGGTATAGTATTGATTCTATTGCTTGTCAAAGGAGGTTCCATATACTTTAGACACCTTGAAGAAGAGCGCAAGTACGCTGCATGCCGTACAGAAGAAGACTACAGAGATTTTCTAAAAGAATACCCCTCCTCATCTCATGCAAACTTTATAAAACAATTTTTGGGAAACAAGGTAAATCCAATCTCCCCAATAAATAGAGAAGAAAACATCGTTATGGACTCGGTAAAAACGGATACTGCAAAACTTGAACAGTTCCAAGAGGAACCTAAAAAACAGATTGTCCACCCACATCCACAACCTTCTTCACAGCCAGTTCTTCCCATTACTGATATAAGAGAAGTCAGAAGAGAAAATGAAGAACGCCTCTTCTATAGTTGCCAGTCGGTAGCAGATTACGAAGAATATTTGCGAAAATATCCCAAAGGCAGGTTTGTACACAAAGCCAAAAGAGCAATCCAGCAAATAGAATCAGAAATGATGCAGTCCAATCCTTCCACTCAAGAAATACACATAAGGAAAAATACAAGAGTCAATGTCAGACTATAAATAATGAATAGGGCATTCCAATGTTTGAACTGCCCTATTCACTATTCAAATACTTGATTTTATTTAATCGTCACCATCGTCGCCCCAAATCCGTACTCCTGGAACGAAGCATCCTGATGGCGGCAGTCAGGATATTTACGTTTCAGCTCGTCCAGCAAGGCTTTACGCAGCACTCCATCTCCCTTGCCGTGAATAAAGACGATGCGTTGTTCGCGTTTTTTTCTTGTATTGTTCCATCACTTCACGAAACTTATCCAGCTGGTAATTCAATATTTCGCTGTTGCTCATACCGCAGGTGTCATCCAGCAACTCGCCGATATGCAGGTCAATCTCGACAATCCCATTCTTGCCACCACGCTTGATGACCGTCTGCGGTTTGGACGGAGTATCTGCCGTTTTTTTCTGTATCAAAGCCTCCTTCAGTTCCTCTGCCGAAACATACACCTGCTTGGCAGGCTGGTCATTCCGGACAATATCATACACCAAGGCCGGTGTTTCAAAGAAAACCGTCTGCTGGAATGTATGCAGTTTATAGAACTTTACCATATCTATGCGGACTTCCACACTGACAGCCGGTTTCATTGTGAACGCACGGTTATCTTTGAATGCCACCAGCTGTACCATCACACGTTCACGGTCGTTCAACTCGGACTTTTCGAACTCCTCCAGCAGAAGTTTCGTATTCGGCTCTATCAAACCATGCGAACGGGCTGTCCAGGACTTTCCTTCGGCACTCGAATAGGTATAATACATATAATAATTACTATCGTTCACCAAATATGTCTCGAAAGGTGTAGTGCTGACAGCCTTGATATCCTCCGGAACAAAAGCCAGAAAAACATTCAGGATATCTCCGCCTTTCATCTCGGGCTGACGATAAACAGATATCTGCGGTTTCTCCAAACGGACCGATTGAGGCTCCGAAACCTGAGACTCCATAGCAGACGGCCTTGCCGCAGTAGCGGCCGTGCGCAATTGTTGCTCTTCTTCCCGCTTCTTCTTGGCAGCCGCTTTGGCTGCCGGAGTGGGGATATTATAATCATCGGTCTCTATCACCACACATTCGTTTATGGGCATCGGTATGTCAAAACCGTCGGCATCTTCCACCAACACGATGTTTTTCCCTTGAAATCCTGTCACAACACCGCCCCCAACTTCGCTGAGGAAACGAACTTTATCTCCTATCTTCATAGTAACTTATCTTTTAGTTTGTCTTTTCCTACTTTCTTCCTGCAAAGTTAGGAATTATTTCCCTTATTCTTCAAATCTTCCCAAATATCCGTACCTTTGCAGCCGATATAATAAAGAGAAAGCCATCATGAAAGAAGACCCCAGACATATCAGAATCAGCGAATTCAACTACCCGTTGCCGGACGAACGCATTGCAAAGTTCCCATTGTCCGTACGTGACCAGTCCAAACTGTTATTGTATCGCCACGGAGAAGTTTCAGAAGACAGATTCACTTCACTGCCGGAGTATCTGCCATCGGGAAGCCTGATGATATTCAACAATACCAAAGTCATCCAAGCACGCCTGCATTTCCGGAAAGAAACGGGAGCACTGATTGAAGTATTCTGCCTGGAACCCATACAGCCGAACGACTACGCCCTCAACTTCCAGCAAACCGAGCATGCCGCCTGGCTCTGCATGGTCGGCAACCTGAAAAAATGGAAGGAAGGCATGCTGAGACGTGAGATGACCGTGAAAGGCAAGTCACTCACCCTGACCGCCGAACGGGGTGAATGCCACGGAACCAGCCATTGGATAAACTTCCGCTGGAATAATCCGGAAGTGACTTTTGCCGACATTCTCGAGGTCTTC
>ENA-OPYP01000009-OPYP01000009.1-human-gut-metagenome-genome-assembly--contig:-NODE-9-length-18444-cov-0.662008_pt1 | contig 18444 bp, 20 predicted proteins | sample MGYA00242638_ERZ504484 | MGnify/ENA primary metagenome ERZ504484 (study PRJEB26092, sample SAMD00036300) | human gut metagenome | host: Homo sapiens | study: EMG produced TPA metagenomics assembly of the... | reverse complement strand
CGTTGGAGTACACCAACGAACCATACGCTATTGCGAAGATTGCGGGATTGAAGATGTGCGAAAGCTTTAACCTGCAATATGGAACCAATTACATAGCCGTGATGCCTACCAACCTATATGGACCGAACGACAACTTCCACCTGGAAAACAGCCATGTACTGCCTGCCATGATCCGCAAGATTTACCTTGCCAAATGCCTCAACGAAGGGGATTGGGATGCTGTACGCAAAGATATCAACCTGCGTCCGGTGAAAGGGGTAAACGGCAGCTATGGCAACGAGGAGATTCTGGCAGAGCTTGCCAACTTCGGAATAACCCCGGAAGCGGTCACCTTGTGGGGAACCGGCAAACCGTTGCGTGAATTCCTATGGAGCGAAGAAATGGCAGATGCCAGTGTACATGTACTGCTGAATGTGGACTTTAAAGACACATATGCTCCGGACAGTAAAGAAATACGCAACTGCCACATCAATGTGGGCACCGGAAAGGAACTCAGCATAAAGGAAGTGGCTGAAAAGATTATAGCCGAAATAGGATTCAAAGGTGAGCTGCGATGGGACGCCTCGAAACCGGATGGCACACTGCGCAAACTGACGGATGTGACCAAACTGCATAACCTGGGATGGCATCATAAAATAGAAATAGACGAAGGAATACACCGTTTGTACGAATGGTATCTGAAAGGTATCTGCATCAATCATCAGACCAACTAAATTACATTTTTCACATTCCTCTTGTATATTACACACATAATCTTTACATTTGCGCAGTTTTCATACATGATTACATCGTTCTGTTCAAAATACCTTTCCATGTGACAGGCGATAGCGTAGCGTACTCTGCGGAAAATTATCATTCCTTTTATACATGTTGAAGTTAAAGACAATTTCGCTTCTGGGACACAGAAGTGAGCTTGACGCATTGCCCGAAGGCAAACTGCTGATTAACACCATCAATGCGCACTCGTATAACACAGCATTGAAAGATCCTGCCTTTGCAGAAGCTTTGCTGAGGGGAGACGCATTGATTCCGGACGGAGCAAGCATTGTACTGGCGTTCAAACTCCTGAGACATGAGAAGATAGAGCGCACAGCGGGATGGGACTTGTTTCTGTACGAAATGGATAAGCTGAACCGGAAAGGAGGAACCTGCTTCTTTCTGGGAAGTAGCGAAGACACCTTGAGGAAAATAAAGGCAAAAGCTGTCCGGTTATATCCCAATATCCGGGTAGAAACCTATTCCCCACCCTACAAGCCGGAATTCACCCAAGAAGACAATCAAGCCATGATAGCCGCCGTAAACCGGGCACAGCCGGATTTGCTCTGGGTGGGCATGACCGCTCCCAAACAAGAGAAATGGACTTATGCATCACCTAAAAGAACTGGAGGGTAAACTGGTCCCATCGGTACTATTGGCGCTGTGTTCGACTTCTTTGCTGAAAACGTGCAACGTGCTCCCGTATGGTGGCAGGAACACGGGTTGGAATGGCTGTACCGGCTGATAAAGGAACCCAAAAGAATGTGGAGAAGATATATCATCGGGAACTGCTTATTCTTATGGAATATCACAAAAGAGAAATTTACATCATAACATAAATAAAAACTGATTTTAAAACCCGAATCATGGATAAGAAAATAGCATTGATTTCAGGCATCACCGGTCAGGATGGTTCATTCCTGGCCGAGTTCCTAATTGAAAAAGGATATGAAGTACACGGCATTCTGCGCCGTTCGTCATCGTTCAACACCGGACGCATAGAGCATCTTTACCTGGATGAATGGGTGCGTGACATGAAGAAGAACCGTCTCGTAAACCTGCACTACGGGGACATGACGGACAGCAGCTCGCTTATCCGCATCATACAGCAGGTGCAGCCGGACGAAATCTATAACCTGGCGGCACAAAGCCATGTGAAAGTATCATTCGATGTGCCGGAGTATACTGCGGAAGCAGATGCCGTAGGCACCCTGCGTATGCTGGAAGCAGTACGTATCCTGGGACTGGAGAAAAAAAACGAAAATCTATCAGGCTTCGACTTCCGAACTGTTCGGTCTGGTGCAGGAGGTACCACAGAAGGAGACAACCCCGTTCTACCCACGCAGTCCATATGGTGTGGCCAAGCAATACGGCTTCTGGATTACGAAGAATTACCGGGAAAGCTACGGCATGTTCGCTGTAAACGGCATTCTCTTCAACCACGAAAGCGAACGGCGCGGAGAAACCTTCGTGACACGCAAAATTACACTGGCAGCTGCACGTATAGCCCAAGGGTATCAAGACAAGTTATATCTGGGTAACTTGAATTCGCTGCGCGACTGGGGATATGCCAAAGATTACGTGGAGTGCATGTGGCTGATTCTGCAGCACGACACTCCGGAGGATTTTGTCATAGCTACCGGAGAATATCATACCGTACGTGATTTCACTACACTTGCCTTCAAGGAAACCGGTGTGGAACTACGTTGGGAAGGAGAAGGCGTGAATGAAAAGGGCATTGATACCAAAACCGGTAAAGTGCTGGTGGAAGTGGATCCCAAATACTTCCGTCCTGCCGAAGTGGAACAACTGCTGGGTGACCCGACCAAAGCCAGAACACTGCTGGGTTGGAATCCACGCAAGACTTCTTTTGAAGAACTGGTGAAAATCATGGTGACACATGACATGGCATTTGTGAAGAGACTCTATATGAGGGCACAAATGAATGGTAAAAACACTTCCCAAACATGCTGAAAACGAAAATGAGAAAATGGTGCCTGCTCCTACTGCTGCTTGGTTGCAGCATGGGAGTACAGGCCCAATATTCCATGGGCAACACCGGACTGCTGAACATCCCGACAGCAGATATGCAGGAGGCCGGTACTTTTATGGGAGGCGGCAATTATCTTCCGAACGGCATGACACCGTTTAACTTCAACACTGGAAATTATTTCGTTAACATCACATTCTTATCTTTTCTGGAGTTGAGTTATCGGTGTACGCTATTGAAAACCACCCGGTATGACGGTAAGAAAGGATATTTCCAGCAAGACCGTTCTTTATCTGCACGTATACGTCCGATAAAGGAAGGAAAATATCATCCGGCAATAGTCATAGGTACCAATGACCCTTTCAAAGACACTGGAACCAACTACTTTGCAACCATATATGGCGTACTGACCAAAGGCTTCTCCATCGCAAAAGGAGACCGACTAGCACTGACTGCCGGATATTACCTGCCACTGAACAAACACAGTATACAAGACGGTCCTTTCGGAGGCATCAGCTACTCCCCTGCTTTCTGCCGGGAAATGACTGTCATGGCCGAATATGATTCGGAAGGTTTCAATGTGGGAGCCGCCGCCAGATTATGGAGGCATCTCTCCATCCATGTGTTTACCAGAGAATTCAACAGCATATCGGGAGGAATACGGTATGAATGCAGGTTGTTGCACTAAGAGAGAGATAAGGGATGAAGGATTAGGGATTGGAGAGTAGGATGAAAAACAAGAGAAAAAACGGTTTGAAGTGGATACTGGCAATATGGTTCTGTGGTATTTCTGCAATGGCAGATGCCCAAGTGACAAAGAGCTTGAAAGCCATCGGTATGGAAAATATACGATGTGCACAGACCCCAGGGGTAACCACTGTAAGTTTTGAGAACAATGTATATAGAAGTACCTACACCGGAGTGGGTAAAGCCATAGATGCCTGCTTGGAAAGCAAGACGAAGGGCGGGCTGCAATTGGTAGTACTGGAAAACCGGATTCCCAGGCTTTGCATCAATCTGCCGGATACATTGACGGAAGCATACAGAAACGGGGAAATCAACTTGACACAAGTATATCAGCAAATGGGGATTACAGTAGATACAGATCCTGCCATGAAGCATTGAAAAATGCCGGTCAGGAAGAAGTGCCGTCTGCCTGGAAGGTGGATTTGGTGATATACCCCGATTTGTTTTTGGAGAACAATACGTTTGACGAACTGTATACATATGCCATCAACCTGAATCCGGCAGTGGAAATGGCTCTATGGAAAGGTGGGAAAATGACCGCACAAGTGATACTGCCCGTAGCCACCAATCTGAGTGGAGAGATGAAACGGATAAGACCGGGAATCATAGCCCTATCGCAGGATGTACGCTTCAGGCACAACATCTTCGGGAAAATGACGGTGGGTAACTTCACCAACAACAGATATGGTGCACAACTGGAAATAAAATACCGCACCAACAACGGACGCTGGGAACTGGGCGGAACGGCAGGCTCCACCGGTTTCTCCGCCATCACCCGGGAAGACGGCTGGTATATAGGCAGAAAGCAGCGTATCAATGCCTCGCTGAATGCTTCGTACTACGAACCACGCCTCAACTTGCAGTTCGACTTGAAAGCAGGAAGATATATTTACGGTGATTATGGAGTGAGAGGAGACTGTACGCGGCACTTCGGAGAGTATGCCATCGGCTTGTATGCCCTTTGTACAGACGGAGAGATAAACGGAGGATTTCATTTTGCCATCCCCCTGCCGGGAAAAAAATGGAGTAGAAAAGGATTCTTCAGAGTAAAACCGGCTGACTACTTTGCATGGGCATACGGCATGGTGCAGATGGAGAGTACATAGAAAAAACAACTGGGAAAAAAGTTACAAGTACACGCCCTAACGAAAACCGAAGCAGCAACTTCTACCAGCCGGACTATATACGCTATTTCCTTATAAAGGAACTACAAAAAAGAAAAATCGAAATAAGTATAATTTAAACAGATTAGTTTTATCAAATGACGAAAATTATGAAAAAGAAAAGTTTATTTTTAGGAGGTGCATTGATGTTTGCAATGACCTTCAGCACAACAGTCCTTACATCTTGCCACGATGACGACAAGAAGTATGAAGAAGTGGAAGACCCGCTAAGAAGTCAAACAGCCTACTACATTGCAGGTACCATTACCGATGCCAACGGTCCATTGGCAGGAGCCACCGTAAAAAGCGGCGAATAACTCTGCCACAACCGATGCAAAAGGCGTATACTCACTGACTGTGAACAAAACCGGCATCTACACGCTCACTGTAACAGCTGAAGGACATGATGACTACGAGGCCACAGCAGAATTTACAGACGGAACAGCCAACCACAGCCTGATGGTGGTAAATGTAAAAATGTCAACAACCATAGAATTCGGCGAAATGCAGGAGGCTGACGGAAGCACCATTGAGGCTCCGAAAATAGAAAATCCGGAAAAGGAGAATGCCGCCACCATCAACATACCCACCGGAGGTACGGAAGAAAACACCAAGATTGCAGCCGTCGTGTTTGAAGAGGCACGTGAGGCCAATCCGGCAACTTCCACACAACCGGAAGCATCAAAGGCTTCTGTAAATAACGTAGCCATCAAGACAGAGCCGGCTGACGCTGTTGCCAAGGAAGATATCATCATTGCCATTCCCAATCCGTCGACTGATGCCAACCTGGGCTATTTTGATCCGGAAAACATGGAAGTGGAATCCAGCGAGGCGCCTGCAACCAGAGCCGCTGCTAAAACCGTAGGATTCAACAATAACAATTACATCATTACCATTCCGCAAGGCGAGAGGATAGCCGGCAAATATTCACCTAGAGTGAAATTTACCAAACAAGCTGCCGCCAGTGTAGCAAACGGCTACAACGAAGTGAATGGAAAAGCCGAGATAATCAAGATTGAGAACAGAGATTACGATGCGCTGGAAAACATCACCCTGACCCTTAAAATCAAGAACGGATGGGACTATACCGTTTCTCCGGCTGAAGCGCTGAAAGCTGCAGGAGCATCCGATGCACTGGCCACATACATCAACAACTACATTGAAACTGAAGAGGGAGGTACGAACGGTTCTTATGAAATTGAACAAAAGCTGACTGCAAGTGTCAGTGGCAACCATGTACTGTTGTATGGCAGCAAGCGTATGGTACGCGTGAAAACATATACCTTTAAAGTAGTGGTAGGCAACCAGAGCAAAGACGTAAAAGTAGAGTTGAAAAGCTACACGGGACATCAGGAAGAATATTCAAACAATCCGGTCAGCCAGCACTCAGGCGGCACCACAGGCGGTCAAGGATAATTTTCTCCACAGTCTGAAACCAATAAAAGCTATTCATTTATGACCATAGCCGTTGATTTTGACGGTACCATTGTAGAACACCGCTATCCCCAGATAGGAGAAGAAATTCCCTTTGCCACCGCTACGCTGAAGATGCTGATAAACGAGCGTCACCGGCTGATTTTATGGTCGGTACGTGAAGGGAAGCTCCTGGAGGAAGCTGTGGAATGGTGTAGGAAACGGGGTGTGGAATTCTATGCCGTCAACCGGGACTATCCGGAAGAAGACATCGCACACACCGGTTTTTCACGCAAAGTAAAAGCCGATCTCTTTATCGATGACCGCAACCTGGGCGGGCTGCCCCGACTGGGGGAAGCATCTACGCATGGTGCATGACGGGCTGACCTACGAAGAACTGTTTCGCGAAAACAGTGAACCGGTCCGGCAGAAAAAGAAGGGCTTTTGGGTACGTTTGAAGAAATAATATCCAAATAAGATTTTTGACTTATGTCAATTCATAACCCGCAAAAACCTTCTAATTTTGTACTCGAAATAGAGAAAGATTAGTTTTTATAAGAGTAAAGAGATTAGTTTTTAGGGTGCACTAAAAAAAATAGGCAATATCCACAATGGTTATTGCCTATTTTTATATATAGCCGGAAGCCAAGTACATCAATACAGACTTCCTTGACCGACTTCCGTAAAGAGCTTCGACAACTTCTCCACCACCGGTTTCATATAACGTTCTCCTTTCTCGGCAGAAGCTTTTTTGGGGTTCCCTACCCCGCTGTCGACTGTAGCCTTATCCCAATGGCGAGGAGCCCAGCCAACCTTTTCATTCAAGGAAGGAATGGCAAACGGTTTGGATTCCCCGTCACCGGCCTCATCCAAATTCACCAGCTCGGGATGGTAATGCATCATGACGGAAGTCTCAGACTCGCCGGCATGGTCGTCGACAACAGCCTCAAAGTAGTCTTTGGGAGGGACGATGCTGAACCAGTCGGCAGCGATAATCAGAAAATCGGGATACACAAACGCCAGGTCACGAATCATTCCCTTGAAGTTGTTGCCGCCATGACCGCTGAGAATAATCAGCTTACGCATGCCTTGTGCATAGAGGGAGGCAACTATGTCTTCCAGAATGGCCTGCTGGGTGGAATAGCGGGTATGGATGCAGAACGGAAGTTCGCGCTGCCCCGGATTGTGTGCACCGAAAGGTACGGGAGGCATCACCATACAGCGTACACCGGAATTCTGCAAAGCCAGTGCAGCCGCATCTACGGCAATATCATGCGGCAGAATACAATCAGTGAGATAAGGCAGATGCAGATTATGGGGCTCCGTAGCTCCCCAAGGTAGGATGACAACGTCATACTTCACTCCTTTCACCTTTCCATAGCAGGAAACAGTAAGGTCAATTTCTCTTTTTTCCATGATAGTTTATTTTGGGGGTAAATCTTTACCGCAAAAATAAACATTATTCCGTCACATTGAACCTATTGCCGGCGATATTCTTTAGGTGACATGCCAGTGTGATGCTTGAAATACTTGCCAAAGAACGACTGGTTGGCAAAGTGCAGCTCGTCTGCAATTTCCTGAATGCTCAGCTCGGAAGACTTCAACAAGGCTTTGGCTTCCAAAACGACGAGACTGTCAATCCATTCGCCCGCCGTCTTTCCGCTGATTTCCTTCACTACGGTGGAAAGGTGCTTGGCAGTGAGGAACATCTTATCAGCATAGTAGGACACACTGCGCTCTTCCTTATAGGACTCGGAAATAGCACGGATAAAGCGCTCGAACAAGTCTTCCTTCCTGCTTTTGGGAATGCGTTCCTGGATGACATGTCCTTGATAGATATTATATATCTCATAAAAAAGGGCCAACAGCAACCCCTGAGTGATTTCCTTACGGAAAGGATTGTCTTTCAGCTTCACCTTGCTCCAAAGAAAAGAGTGATACTCCTGAAACGATTGGGATTCCTCCGGAGTGATGTGAACGAAGGGCCGCTCCTTAATCATGAAAAACATAGGGAAAAGCTGTTGCATGGTAGGTATCACCATATCCATAAAATCCCTTGAGACGGCAATGAAAAGACCGGAAAAATCATCGGAACGCTCGCGTTGCAGAACAATCTGGTCGGGAAGAATAATACCCAACATACCTTCCCGCATTTCACATTGCTGCAGGTTGAGTTCCAGTTTGCACCACCCTTTCAAGCAGACAGTCAGGCAAGCAGCATTCAAACGGGTGGGATAAGAGCTCAAAGACATGTCCTTGATGTCATCAAAAATAGCAAAATCATTGCCGATGAAATCGATCATCGGCAAATGATGTATCTGGGAAATATCTACATTCCGTATTCTCTTAGTATCCATGGTTTTTGTGCTTTGGCGACAAATGTAGGACTATTTTGCGGAATTTAGCTCTAAAAATCCTTAAATGGAAACTTTTAGTTCATTATCTTGAAGCCGACAAAGAAGGTTCTCGGCTGCGTAGGTCCGTAGAAATAGCCCGCATCGCGGAATTCCCCTTTATCCAGGTCTTTCTGGAAACTGTTGAAGATATTCTGTACACCCGTATTCAACTGAAGCTTGATATGGTCGTGAAGCACAAAGGTGTAGTTCAGCTTCACATTCAGGTCCAAGAATTGGGGGGGTATGCTCCATGCGGTCCGAGGTGATATTGCAGAAGGCACCCTCGGGAGCATCTTCCGGTGCGTAGTGCGGAACAATCATCTTTCCCGTATAAGTGCCGGAAAGGGAGAAGTCGAAATTCTTCACCGGCGCCGAGGAGAAAGTGAAATATCCGTAATAGTCCGGTGTACGGGGCATGCGCTTGGTGGTAAGGTCTTTGCCGTCCACCTTCGTCCAGGCTTCCTCATGGATATAGCGGCTGCGCTGCGCCGTGAAGCCGAGCTGGAACTGCGCCTCCTTGCCGTGGGCAATCTTCGCATCCAGATTGGCACCGTATACGCGTGCGCCGTTTCCGTTGCGGCGCTCCTTGATGACATCCCCTACTTCGTTCTTGCCGATATCTTCGAGCACAAAGACGTGGCGCAGGTCTGTATAGAAACCCTCCACCAGGATGTTTGCCTGCCAGTGTCCCAGATGGGCAGTCCAGTCCACCGAACCGCTGTAACTGTTGGAGCGTTCTTCACTCAGGTTATCGGCGAGTTTGATTTGGACTCCCTTGCCGCCTACTGCCGTCACGTGCAAGTCCTCATCGTATGCCTGCGGAGCGCGGAAACCGGTAGAGTAAGTCAAGCGTGCCTGAAAATCATCTGCCGGCTTGTAGAGCAGGTTGACGCGGGGGCTGAAAATAAGCTTGTCTATCAGGTTGTGTTTGTCCAGGCGGGCGCCGACCAGCATGGTCAGTACGTTCATCTTCCACTCATTCTGCACGAAGGCGCTGGCAATGCGGACATCCTGCTCCATGTCACGATGATAGCCGGTCATGATGTCGTGCAGGGAGTTGTTCTGATATTCCAGTCCGCCGGTGAAGGTGGCGGGGGCAAAGAAGCAGTTGTCCATATTGCCCACATACATGCCGCCGGCAACCCAGGTCAGGTCTTTCGTCTTGCCGTAGGCATTCATGTTCTTTTGGGCACCATAGTAGCTGTTGCGGTCGGTGTGCTGGATGGAGGTGTAAGCCGAAATCTTATGCTTGTACTCTTTCCAGAACAAATCATAACTCACGCCTCCGCTATTGATGATATGCTTGGTCTGCTCGGTGATGTCCGTCTCGTGCGGCTGCAAATCGAATTTGTTGCCTCCGCGACGAAGTTCGTTGGTGGTATGGTATTCCAGATTGATGCGGCTGAAATGCGTAGGACGGTAATAGGCGCGGAAGCCGAAAGTATTCATGTTCAGCTTGCCAGCTCGGAAAAGCCATCGCCATCGCGGTCGTAGGGGTTGCGGTTGCGGTAACTCTCATAAAAGGCAATGCCGTAAGAGTTATCTTTGGCAACCAGCGACACATTGCCACCCATATATTGCTCCCAGGACTTGCCGTCCATATTGGAGAACATGCTCGATACCTGAAAGGAATTGTTGATGGGGTCTTTGGTTATAATATTGATAGTTCCTCCCACAGCATTGGCTCCAAACAAGGCAGAGCCTCCGCCACGCACCACTTCTACCCGTTCAATCATGTTCACGGGGATTTGCTCCAATCCGTACACACCGCTCAATGCACTGATGATGGGACGGCTGTTTATCAATATCTGCGAATACGGACCTTCCAAGCCATTGATGCGCACCTGGGGGAAACCACAGTTCTGGCAGTTGTTCTCCACACGCAAGCCCGATTGGTAGTTCAGTGTCTTGGCAAGGTCGGTGGAGTTGACCATCTCGAACAATTTGGTACTCATCACATTTACAACTACCGGAGCTGCCTTGCGGCTTACCTCGTTGCGGTTGGCGGATACCACCACTTCATCGGTCATGAAACTCTCCTCTTCCATCGGGAAATGTATGACGGCAGTAAAGTCCTTGCTCACCGTCACCTCCTTCTCTTGGGTCTTGTAACCCACTGCCGACACACGGAGCTTGTATTTTCCCGCCGGAAGCTTGCGGAACTCAAATTGTCCTTCTTCATTGGAAACCGTTCCCTGACCACTGCCGATAATCAAAACCGTGGCATACGGTATATTTTCCTCCGTACCTTTCACTATCACATGGCCGGAAATCATATTGCCTTCTTTTATAGGATTTACGGCAAAAGCTACGCTGGCACTTACCACTGCAAGTACCAACGCCAAAATGTATTGTTTCATCAAATTAGCGCTCTAAATAAAAAAAAAATATTACAGTCTGAAAAAAAGATAATCATCCGAGATGCCGCACTTCGTTCACTGAAATGCCGGACTTCGAGACTAAAATGCCTGGTATCTACATACAAAAATCCAGGCGTTTTAAACCTAATGACTATGAAAAAGAGCGGGAGGAGCGCGAAGGGAAAGGGTACGTATCACTTCCCCCTTAACAGTAGGTGTTGCCGGTTTGGCTCTGAGCATGGCCAGCAAAGGGACGCATCGGGTGCTGAACCTCATACACATCCACCCCGGAAGAGTAGAATGCCCGACAAATGCCCGATGACCAGAAGGGAAGTCTGGGAGTGAGAGTGTGTGCCATGAAAAGGGTGCGAGTGCGTTATCATCACCCCATTCACATAATGGACGTGAGTGAACGCGGTGATGCTTGCCTGGTACATGATAAACAGTACCAGCAAGCTCAATGCGCCTATATTTTTTTTCTTCTGCTTCACGTCCAAAAACTTACATTATAGATTCTGAGCCGCAAAGATAGTGAATTATTCTTTAACTTTGCCAAACAAGAACTCATAATCACGCATGGAAGCCGGAGCCACCCATTCTTCGGGAATAAACTTCCACTGATTCAGCGCACGCGGTTCAATCACCTTCTTTCGCTCGATGTACTGCATCAGATAATAGCGTAAGTCCTTATCCGTAGAGTGGATGATGCGCTCCTTCAATTCATCCTGCGAGATGCCGGAACCCTTTGTCAGCAATTCGCCGCCACCGTTTCCGCGATAAGAATTCACCGCTACCTTATACATTTTATTATCCATATCGAACGGGGTACCGTCTGCCATACTGAGAATGGCTACCTTCTCCCCATCCGGCTTGGTCACATCCACCGTGTAGATAATACCCGCCGCAGAATCGAAGTTGAAGCTGAAATTCTTGAATGAGGCCCTATCCGTAGCACCTTCGCGGCGCTTCTCACGGAAGAGAAGGATATGGTCGTCCGGAGACTTCATCCGATTGGTCCACAAATCATACGACATCTCCAAGGCATCGCGTATCTCCTTCCCCGTCAGACGCATGGTGTAAAGCATATTTTCGTACTTATACAGATTGAACATATCGTTCACAAAAAATGTCTCCTTTACGGATTTCCGTATCATAGGACAAAGGAGCCGCAAAAGAAATATCCGCTCCGCTGATTGCCAACTGCAATTCGTGGATAAGGTCTATAAAAAGCGGAAGAACCGAAATAGGCAGGACGTGTGGAGATAGTCTCGGTAAAGGAACCAATTTTCTTGGAAACAAAATTCTGCACAGCTTCATTTTCGGGGGCAAAGCGTTGCATGAACTCTTCGCTGACGCCGTAGTCTTGCGTATCGGACAGTATGCCGTCTATCTTCTTGTCTATAACTTTACCATCACGCAGTTTCAAGGTTATATCCACATTACTCACAACGACACCGTTGCTGGCAGGGTCCATCACCAGTACCGAGTCACCGGCTATGTTGCACACCCTCTTGCATTCGCGCGCATGGTCGTGCCCCATCAGGACAATATCGAATCCCGGCACGTTGCACGCCACTTCCACCGAAGCGTTTTCGCGATACTTGCCTCCCATCAGCTGGGCATCCTGGCCGGCATGGAACATACCGATAACCAAATCAGGCTTTTCCTGCTCACGGATAATCTTCATCCATTTGCGGGCAGTCTCCTCCATATCGTCGAAACGCAGCCCTTTCCACAGATTCTCTGAAAGCCATACGGGGATGGCAGGAGTTATCATACCGAGAACCACAATTTTCACTCCGTCACGTTCCAGCACCTCATAGGGTTTGAAATGGGTTTCTCCGGTAGCAGTATCCACAATATTGGCACCCAATATCGGAAAACGGCAGTCACCTGCCCAACGGTCGAAAACGGTACGGCCGGTCTCTACGTCATGGTTACCCATATTACCGGCATTATACCCCATGAAATTCATCATCTCCGCTGCCAGATGAGGGGCAACGGTATCTATGTAATTATAATAATAGGCTGTGGGCTGTCCCTGCAGAATGTCGCCATTGTCCAAAAGAATCAGGTTTTCGCCATAAGCCTCACGTTCTTTTTGCACCAAAGCATGCACACGTGCCAGACTGCCGGTTGCCTCCCGGCGGCGTATAAAGTCGTAGGGATAGTAGTTGCCGTGTATATCACTGGTCTGTACGACTTTCAGTTTCACCTCTCTTTCCTGCGCAGGCAGTATGCTTGTCAGGACAAAAATCCAGATAAAAAAACAACTAAATCTTTTCATTATATTTCCTTATTTCTTGTCGGTTCTTATAAGTTCATAGGATGAGTAAACATAAACCGCGCTCCATTCGTATAGGCAGGATCTATCCAAATCTCGCCGCCCCACTTCTCAACGGTCAGCTTACAGATGGACAAGCCCAAGCCGGTTCCCTGCACATATTCGTTCAGCTTCTCGAAACGTTCGAACACCCGTTTCTGTTTGTCCAATGGAATGCCGCAACCAGAGTCAGTCACCGAGAATACTGCAACATTCCTCGCCGTATCCGGCTCCAGCTTCAAGGTTATCGTACCTTCCTTTGTAAACTTGTCCGCATTGGAAAGCAGATTTATCACAACCTGCTGTAAACGCTGCACATCCGTCCGCATCTCCACTACCTCACGTTCACACTCAAATAAGAATTGATTGGTCGACTACGTGCCTGGGCCACGGAAGCTACTACCTGCTGGCATATCTGCACTACATTGCAGCTCTCCAAAGAAAGGATGACGCGGTCGGCCTCCAAACGGGACACATCCAATATGTCATTAATCAACCGAAGCAGCAAATCAGAGTTGGTCCTAATAATCTCGAAATAGCCACGCTGTTCTTCTTCCGAGGCTCCTCCGGCAGACAGCACGTCCGAGAAGCCCACAATCGCATTCAATGGAGTACGGATTTCGTGGCTCATATTGGCAAGGAAAGCACTCTTCAGGCGGCTGGATTCTTCGGCACGGTCCTTTGCTTCACGCAAGGCCCCCTCGGATACCTCCAGTTCATCCTTCAACTTCTTTGTATGATAATAAAAGTAAAGGGAAACGAACAAACCGCCCAACAGCACCAACAGAACAGCACCGACAGACCAGATATGATACTTGTACTGTTCGTAGAAAGAAGGGGTTACGTTCAGCATCTTTACCGGCTGCGGAAGGCCGGCGATATTCAGTTTCTTTTCCTTCACGAGCTTGCCGTCCAGTATGGTCTCATTCGGAATGATTTCCATATGGGTCTCACTATCCTGAGGGGTGGTCAGCAGGCGGTAGGACTGTCTTGCCATCTCCTTGCCCAAAGCACGGTAGGCAGGAACAACACCTGCCACAGCCCAATATCCCAAGCCTACGGAACTGAGCGAGAAAGTGGGCAAAGTGGGAGCTGCTTCCATCATGGCGTAGGTTGCATTCCGCATGAAGTAACCATCGTTCATGTCCACACGCCATGTCCCCATCAATATAGCTGTATTTTCCGGTAACTCATGCAATCTGTCACAAATGGTATATATGGTATGGACGCGTCCGTCCAGCAGAATCAGGTTGAGTTCCGGAAACTTCTGCATCTCCTTCACTACATAGGCTTGCATGGCAACGCCGCCATAACTGTTGTCTGAGACAAAAGCGATATTCTTGGTGCCGGGATACATCTGCTTTATCATATTGATGTTGGCCTCCACATCATACTCATAAACGAAGCCAGCCTTGATAGGCGAACTGGGGAAATCCGTGAAGAAGTCGACGGATTCGGGCATCCAGGTCTTTAAGTCGACCGTATCGCCCGGCAACAATATGGCGTTACGGCTGGACAATGCACTTACGACCGGAGTATTGCCGCGTATAGAGTCGGGCAGAGAAAGATAGGCAGCCCAAGCCTCCTGCCCAATAAGGACGGTCAGCGCCGGACTGTTATCGCCCTGGTATTTGGACAATAGCTCCACCATCCTCCGTTCCCAAAGGGGAGATTCGGAGAAGCTTTTGCAGTTCATGTTTTCCAATGCGATGGTGTTTGTCCCGCCCAGGCGTTGGAACTCCTCCATAAAGTCTGAGATGTTGCCGGAAGTACGGCCGGCATCCGGATTATAGGAGCTGATAATCAGTACCGGATGTTCTCCTGTGATAGAGAACACCGGTAACAGACAGCAGAATAATGCTATGATACATGACGATATGGCACGAGACACATCAGTCATTAAATTTGTAGTCGTTAATGCCATAAAGTATGGCGTAGGACTTTGCTAAATTTGCTTTTTCAAATTTAGCCATAAATGTGGTGTCACTCTCGGCATTGGTATCACGATGTTTTGCTTCGTTAAAGTCATAAATACCTTCAGGCCTACGGGAACGCCCTCCTCATCAAAGAAGATTGTCGCACAGCCCAAGGCATAATCAAATTCATCATTCTCATAGAAAGAAATGGTTTGGGAATAATAGACCTTTCCTTTAATGATTACCTTCTGTGGGCCATGAAACAGCTTCTCGCTTGCCGCACGCGAGGCAACAGCCGCTTTCGCAATCCGCTCAAAGACTTCTGACGACACGGTCATAGTTTGACCTTTTTTTGTAAAATACCAAAGCAGGCATTGTTTTTCAAAATCGCTATTCACTTTTGCCATGAAATGCTTCAATACCTCCTCAAGGTTTTTGCCGAAATGTGTTTGAGCCTCATTTTCGGCTGCTTTCACTAACGTATTGATAAATGTAGTGAGCATTTTATCTAAAATCGATTGACCTTTAGCTTCTTCCATATTTATTGTTTATTAGTTCGTTATAGTTGACAAACTTCGCAATAATAAATGATTTTTCCAAGAATATGGGGTTTATTTTCGTACGACGATTGTTTTTCGTACTTTTGGCATCCATTATAAAAAGAGAGAACCGATGATACAACATTTCCACCGCATGATATCTGCCGCCCTCGGCATATCAGAGAAACAAATAGTACAGACCCTCGGATTGCTGAACGATGGTGCCACCATCCCCTTCATCAGCCGCTACCGAAAGGAAGTGACGGGAGGACTGGACGAAGTGCAGATTGAATCCATAAAGACCCACTACGAAAAGCTGAACGAAATCGCCAAACGTAAAGAAACCATCCTGAACACCATACAGGAACAAGGTAAACTGACCACCGAACTTCAGAAACGTATCGAGGAGACTTGGGACAATACCCTACTGGAGGACATCTACCTCCCCTACAAGCCCAAACGGAAAACACGTGCCGAAGCAGCCCGTCAAAAAGGACTGGAACCCCTCGCCACCCTGCTGATGCTGCAACGTGAGCCTCATCCGGAGGAACGCGCCGCCAATTACGTGAAAGGAGACGTGAAGAACGTGGAAGATGCACTGAAAGGTGCCCGTGACATCATAGCCGAGCATGTTAGCGAAGACGAACGTGCCCGAAACAGCGTGCGCAACGCATTTGCCCGCCAAGGCACACTGACCGCCAAGGTGGTGAAAGGCAAAGAAGAGGAAGCGACCAAATACCGCGACTACTTCGATTGCTCCGAATCGTTGAAGCGATGCAGCTCCCACCGCCTGCTCGCCATCCGGCGTGCCGAAGCGGAAGGCCTGCTGAAAAGTCAGCATCAGCCCAGACGATGAGGAGTGCGTGGAACGGCTGGAACGCCAATTCGTGCGGAGCAACAACCCCTGCGGACAGCAAGTGGCGGAAGCCGTGCAGGATTCCTACAAAACGCCTATTGAAGCCATCCATAGAGACGGAATTTGCCACGCAAAGCAAAGAGCGTGCTGATGAGGAAGCCATCAAGGTATTTGCCGAAAACCTCCGTCAGTTGTTGCTGGCTTCACCACTGGGGCAAAAGCGTGTGATGGGTATAGACCCCGGATTTCGTACGGGTTGTAAAGTCGTGTGCCTCGATGCACAAGGAAATCTGCTCCACAATGAGAACATCTACCCCCACCCTCCGGTCAGCAAGCAGAAAGAGGCATTTGCCAAGCTGCAAATGATGATAGAGTCTTATAAGATAGATGCCGTAGCCATAGGTAACGGAACTGCCAGCCGCGAAACGGAGGAGTTCTTGAAACATCAGCGCTTCAACCGCGACATACAGATATTCATCGTCAGCGAGCAGGGAGCTCCATCTATTCGGCCTCTAAAATTGCACGGGACGAGTTTCCCGACTACGACGTCACCGTACGCGGTGCTGTGTCCATAGGCAGACGACTGATGGACCCGCTGGCAGAGTTGGTAAAGATTGACCCGAAATCTATTGGTGTGGGGCAATACCAGCATGATGTGGACCAAACCAAGCTGAAAAAATCATTGGACCAGACCATAGAAAACTGTGTAAACTTGGTAGGTGTCAACCTGAACACCGCAAGCAGCCATCTGCTGACCTACATCTCGGGATTGGGGCCGCAACTGGCACAGAACATTGTGAACTATCGTGCCGAAAACGGTGCCTTCACCTCGCGCAAGGAACTGATGAAAGTACCTCGTATGGGTGCCAAGGCGTTTTGAGCAATGTGCCGGCTTCCTACGCATTCCGCAGGCAAAGAATCCGCTGGACAATACTGCCGTACACCCGGAAAGCTATTGTATCGTAGAACAAATGGCAAAGGACTTGGGTTGCAGCGTAGCCGAGCTGATAGCCAGCCGGGAGCTGCGTCTGAAGATTAATCCCGAACGCCTACCTCTCCCCCACCGTGGGCATGCCGACACTGAAAGACATCCTGCAAGAGCTGGACAAGCCCGGACGTGACCCACGCGGACCGATAAAGATATTTGAATTTGACAAGAACGTGCGCACCATCAGCGACCTGCGCGAAGGCATGGAATTGCCCGGCATCGTAGGAAACATCACCAACTTCGGCGCATTTGTCGACATAGGCATCAAGGAAAACGGACTGGTACACCTCTCCCAACTCGCCGACAGATTCATATCAGACCCTAATGAAGTAGTGTCCATTCACCAGCATATACGCGTAAAGGTACTCAGCATAGATATGGACCGGAAACGCATACAGCTGACAATGAAAGGAGTGGAACAGAATTAGTGATTAGGGATTAGTGATTAATGGTTAGTGGTTAATGGTTTCCGTATTAATCATTAATCCCTAATCACTAATCCCTTATAATAGTGTCTTAAGATAATTACTGTACCAAGCACTAAAGTAGTGAACACAGAATAGAGCCTTCGAACCCGAAAGTTCCTCCATTTATCAGATTTTCTTCCGGAAAGTGAAGAATCAGCAGATTCTCATTGCTAAATTCATTTCCACTGACTTTATATCCCAAAACAGAACCTTGAATCCAGTTCCAGAACCAATGCAAGGCAATGGGGGAAACAGAGGTTGCGCGTGTATATATAGGAAGCTCCCAAGAAACAACCCGCCAGCATGATATTCAAAAACGGGACGAAGGCAAAGCTGGGATTGAAAAGATGCATCAACGAAAATAACACCGCAGAGATAAGCAATGCCACAAACTTATTGACGCCTCCATCCAGCATACGCCCTAAAATGAAACCGCGTCCAATAACTTCTTCCGTAACTGCCACTAAAAAATAAAGCAAAAGACTCGACAACAACGAAATGGGAGAAAACAAGACCCCTGCCACTTCCAC
>ENA-OPYP01000008-OPYP01000008.1-human-gut-metagenome-genome-assembly--contig:-NODE-8-length-19111-cov-0.749105_pt1 | contig 19111 bp, 12 predicted proteins | sample MGYA00242638_ERZ504484 | MGnify/ENA primary metagenome ERZ504484 (study PRJEB26092, sample SAMD00036300) | human gut metagenome | host: Homo sapiens | study: EMG produced TPA metagenomics assembly of the... | reverse complement strand
GTCGAAATAGACCAGGTCGGGATGATACTTGTTTATCATGTCCACTGTGCGGTCGAAGAAGTTGTCGTAGTAGCTCTGTGGGGGGACAGAGGTTCCTTCGGGCCAGTCCCATGCAGCCCAAGCATGTCCGCTCAGGGCATGATTCTGTACGTATAGCTCTTGCGGGTCGTAGCCTTCCCACCATTTTCCCTTGCCGTCTTCCTTAGTCACTACGCGGGCATCGTAGGAGATTCCTGCGTATGGGCCTTTCTTGTCGGCTCCTTGTGCAGTTTCATACCATGTCCAAGCATGGGAGGAGTGGATGCTGACACCGAAGGGAAGTTTGTTTTTTGCGGGCCGCTTTCTCCCATTCGCCCAGTACGTTTCGCTTGGGGCCCATGTTGACGGAGTTCCATGATTGGTATTTACTGTCCCACAAGTCCATGTTGTCGTGATGGTTGCCCATAGCAAAGAAATATCGGGCACCGGTTTTCTTGAAAAGGGCTACCAGCCTCTCCGGATTCCATTTTTCGGCTTTCCATTCGTTGATTACATCCTTGAAGCCGAATTCCGAAGGATGTCCGTAATGCTCCAAGTGCCACTTGTAGGCAGCACCGCCCTCTTCGTACATGCCACGACCGTACCAGTCGCCGGCTTCGGGTTGGCATTGCGGACCCCAGTGTGCCCATATGCCGAATTTGGCGTTGCGGAACCATTCGGGCACTTCGTATTGGGACAATGACTCCCAGGTAGGTGAGAACTTGCCCGGTTCTGCTTTCTCTTGTTGTGCCAATGCACTGCCCCCCTTGCAGGATGCAGGCGGATAGGAGAATTGTTTTAAAGATGTTTCTTTTCATACCTTTATTGTTGTTTACAAAATGTTTATTCCCTTTTTGAATGCATTGATGAACGGATTATTCTGTTTTGTCCATATACTCCATGATAAACCCATACCGGTAAGAGCGATTGCCGTCAATGGTGTATGGCTTCATGGTCTGTGCGCCCCATCCGTCGTTTCCACCTACTCCGTGTATGTTGGAGTCGATATTCAGGTTGATGAAGTCGCGTTCGGGCAGTTCGTGCGCATGCTCTTTCCCTTCCAGGTCTTCTTCCCCGTAGGGCCATATACGGAAACATAGGGGTTGCAAGCCTTTGACTTGTATTTTCCATCGCTCACTGTCTCCCAGCATGAACCAGCGTGTATCGCACCGGTTGGCATTGTCTTGCGGTACGATGTAGTTCGTGATAAATTCGTGTATGCCACACTCGTAGACTCCCAGGAAAGCGGCGCTCTTGCGGTCGGGATAGTTCTCGAACTTGCCGCGTCCGTACCAGGCTATCCGGTTCAGCGCCGAGGGCATTCTCATGCGCATACCGAATTTGGGCATCAGCGGAATATCTTCCTTTTCAGGCTGATAGGTTGCTTCTACTTGTATGCGGCCTTTGCCGTCCACAGTGTAGCGGAGATGGTAACCGGCTCCTATCCGGGGGAGGGAGAGACTGGCATCCACTATCACCATACCATCGTTTACGGTTGCTTGGTATGCCTTTACGATACGTTTTTGCTCTGCATTTTTCCAAGCGCTCAAACGTTCATTGTAGCCGTTGCGGACCTGAATGTCATTTGCCGGTTTCCAAAAATAGGGTTCCAAGGCACTGTGCAACAACTCTTCTCCCTTGACTCGCCAACTCACCAAAGCACCGGTACCTTTTTCTATGGTGAACAAGGCATCGGCGGCTATAATTTCCACCGCTTCGGGTGTCTCCTTAAACGTGGCCTTCCCGCCGTCATCCTTCAATTGTGGGAATTCATAGTCATGATACGTAAGTTGTTCCTTGGCAACTTTGAAGCCCTTCTCTGCCCACGTCGTGGATTCCTTCAACGTGGCATATACATTGAGGCAAAGTTCCCCACACTTATCCGGTCTTGAAGGTACCTCCAGCAGATTCCCTTCGGACAAGTGGAGGTCGCCGTTGCGTACAGCCTTTCCGTTGCATATCCACTCATAGCTGTAATCGAATTCATCCAAATCGGAAAACGCATACCCGTTGGTCAATTTGATTTGCTGTGTTCCCTTCTTTTCAAACTTGATGTATTGATATACTTTTTGTACTTCATAGTAATGGGGGTGAGGCACCCGGTCGGGAGATACCAGCCCGTTAATGCCGGTGGGACCGTCGTTGGGATAGTCCCCGAAATCTCCTCCATACGCCCAGAATTCATCGGGCAGTAATGGGAGTGACGAGGGGCTCTCGCCGAAACTTAACGGTGCACCGTTAAGCTTTTTAGGAATGCCTTGGTCTACCCAGCACCAAATGGCAGCTCCGATAATACTTTCGTCCTTTTCAATCACATCCCAATACTCCTTGAGGTTGCCGATGGAATTTCCCATGGCGTAGGCATACTCTCTCATGATACGGGGCGGTCGGTTATTTTCTCGCCAAGTCCTTCAAGCGTTGGGATGCAGATAAGCTTCGTCATAGACATCGGATACGGTGCGGTCTGTATCGTCGTATATCGGTCTGGTGGGGTCTAAGGCACGGATTGTGTCTGCCATAGCTCGCAAATTGGCACCGCTTCCACCCTCGTTGCCCAATGACCCAGAATAGGATGCACGGATGGTTCTTGTCCCTTTCCACCACGCTACTGCCCGGTCCACATGGGCCAGTGTCCATTGAGGGTTGTCTCCTAATACTTTGTTCCCCAAACCGTAGGCATGACTTTCGTGGTTCGCTTCGTCCATTACGTAGATTCCATACTTGTCACATAGCTCGTACAGCAATGGCAGATGTGGATAGTGGGACGTGCGTATCATGTTGATGTTGGCTTGTTTAATCAGCCGGATATCTCTCTCCATCGTCCGGCTGTCGACAAAGAATCCCATACGGGGATGGAAGTCGTGACGGTTCACTCCTTTCAGCTTGACGGCTTTCCCGTTGACTTTGAAGACGTCTCCCGCGATTTCTATTTTCCGTATGCCCCAATGGTATTCGAACGATTCCAAAAGTTCATTCTTCCTGCGAAGCTTGATGTGGATGTCATATAGATTGCGGTTTTCGGCAGACCATAGTTGAGGCTCCCGGAGCATTTCGGACAGTGTGACGCTCGTTTCAGAAAAGGCTGAATAGTACCTACGGGAGCCACCATTTTTTTGTCGAGTTTATTTCCTCTGTTGTCTTTCCCCACCAGGTTTATTTCTACGGTCAGGTCTTTTACTTTGCGGTCGGTCTGGTTTCTTATCCAAATTTCGGTTCCGAATGTAGCTGAACGCATGTCGTCCGACAAGTCGCTGCTGAACCTATAGTCCCGGATATTTGTCCGGGGACGTACCCATAGCTCTACCGGCCTGAGTATTCCACTAAGCCGCCACATGTCCTGGTCTTCCAGATAACTGCCGTCCGACCACCGATACACTTCCACTGCCAGACGATTGGCTCCGTTCTTCACAAATTCGGTTATGTCAAACTCGGCAGGCGACATCGAATTCTGGCTGTAGCCTACCCGCTCTCCGTTTACCCAGACATACATGGCCGATTTTACTCCTTCAAAGTGAAGGTATAGGCACTTGTCTTTCATATCGGGCGTCACTTCGAACGTGGTGACATAAGAGCCTGTGGGATTTCTGTGCCCGTAACTGTAATATTCGGCGGGAGGCTCGCTTGTCACTCTGGGTGCATCCTTCTGGAAGGGATAGTTTACGTTGGAATAGATAGGTTTCCCATAACCTTGCAATTGCCATGCTCCCGGCACTGTGATGGTATCCCATGTGTCGGTATTGAAATCATTCTTGTAGAAGTCGGCCGGGCGCTTTCCCGGGTCGGCAGACCATTGGAATCGCCACTTGCCGTTCAGGGATATGATTTCTTTGCAATCGACTTTTTGCGAAGGCAATGTCAGTGTGGCATGATACGGCTCTTTGTTGATGCCGACTACAATAGGATTCTCCCAGTCCGGAACTTCTTGGGCGCCGGCATATAGGGCACTTAGCAATAGAAAGGCAAATATCTTTTTTCTCATTTTTTCTCATGTTTTCTGATGGTCAATAAACTTCCATGATGAGAATTCCCCAGGGGGGCAATGTTACATGGTCTCCTTCTTTTACAGTCTTGCCGGAAATCAGCTCTTTGGACGTCGGATAGTTATGAGTGATTTCTTTTGCTCTCGCTGCTGTAATTGAAGAAGTAACGGATGGCTTTTCCGGCTTTGTTTATTCCCGAACGCTGTATGATGGGGAACACGTCGCTCTCTGAAGAGATGATACCGGCATGGATGGCTGCCTTTCGCACGATGGCATTCAGCAATTCCTGCGAAGGGTAGGCTCCTATGTAGGTCAGTTTGCCTTTGCCATACTTGTTTTCGGTGACAACGGGCCATTTGCCGAAGAATGGATGCTCTGCATAAGCCAACGGGGGTGGCTGTCTCGGGAATCAGGAATTCATACCAGTCGCTTATCTGGTTCTTTCCCTCTAATTGAAAGGGGTTATCCTTTAATGATAAGTCACCGATAGTGGAGAATTCTTGGTAATGGAAGCCGCAGGCTTTGCGTAGCGGCCCGGGAGCCAAGGTGGCCCGAACTGCGGAGTGCTCATTGCAGTAACCGCTTTTGTGCATCATTACCACGTGTCCGCCGGACTGTACGAATTCATCAATGGCTAATAGTAATTGGTCGGTAGCCACATACAAAGGGGGAATGACAAGCATGTCATATCCGCTGAAATCGGTTGTCTTGTCACAAGGGATGATGTCCGTTTCTATGTTTTGGAAATAGAGGGCTTTATGCACCATATCAATGGGATAATTGCTCTTGTAAGTGTAGGGCATGAAGCCGAGAGCATGATAAGAATCATGACTGTAGAGGATAGCTGCTCGGTTTTTTCTTTTTTCAAGTTCACGATGTGGCTGCCTATTCTTTCCAACTCTTTGGCGGTGGTGGTGAATTCCTTGTATATGCGGTTGGGTTGGATGTCATGGCCCAGCACGCCGCGCCAGTATGTCTCCTGCCCATAGTGCAGGGTAGACCAGTGCCAGTATTCCACCATATTGGCTCCGGAAGCATAATGTGCGTACACATTCTGCCGCAACTGGTTGTCGTATGGAGGAAACTGGGTGCGGGCATCCCAGCCGATGCCTTGTGCGTTGGTTTCCATGACGATGTAATTGTTGTCGGCTACGGTGCGCACGAAGTCACCGGCATAAGCGATGCGCTGGCCGTCTTGTTTATCCTGTACATCGTGATAGACATTGATGGCAGGATATTGCATTTGCCTGAAACTTTCCACTTGGTCTATATTATGGAAGTCGGGCATAAAGCAGTGAGTAACAAATTGGTCTTTACGCTTGTATTCATTTACAAGGTCGCACTGCCAATTCAGGAAATCGGCCACTTCCTTCCGGTTATAGCGCTCCCATTCATTCTTGTACGAAGGGCTTGTCACTCCATCGCGCGGATAGAACTCTTCCCAGGTGTTGATGTTCATTCCCCAGTAGTTCATTCCCCATTCCTTGGCAAGCAGGTTCAGGTCATTGTTGAATTTCTGTTTGATGTAGTTCCTGAATCCGAAGAAATAGTCTCTGTTGTTTACTCCGCGCGCTTCTGTTTCGTTGTCCACTTGATACCCGATGACTGCCGGATGCTGTGCATATCTTTCCAGCATCTTGCGGATAATCCGTTCGCAATAGATTGGTAGGTCGGGTTTGTAAAATCCATGTTCTGTCTGATTCCATAATAGGCTTTGTTCCCTTTAGCGTGTTCTGCCAGCACTTCCGGGTGTTTGTATGCCAGCCATGCAGGAATGGAATAGGTGGGAGTTCCCAAGATGACTTTGATTCCTGCTGCATGCATCTTGTCCAGAATGCGGTCCATCCATTCAAATTCAAAGGTTCCGTCTTGCGGCTCAAATACTCCCCAGGCAGATTCTCCAACGCGCACTACTGTCAGGCCGGCTCTTTTCATCAGCCGGATATCTTCATCCAGTCGCTCATAGGGCATATACTCATGATAATAGGCTGCGCCATAAAGCACGTTGTCGAATGAATACTGCGCTTTTATTTGTAGAGCGCTTAAAAACAACACTAATAGAATAAAGTAATTTTTGTTTTTTCATAATCTTACCAGTCCGATACAATGTTTTTATTTCATCATAGGTTTTATGCTGATGGTTCTCCGATATTCCTGCGGCATCGCTTTGTAAGCACCGAATACACCGCGGGCTGTACAACCGACCCCGGTAGTGGCATAATCGAGATTCAGGGTCATGCCTTTCTGCTTCTGCAATTGGTAGGTATACATCGCTTTCGTCAGGTTATCCGTGCTGTACGGATAAATGTTGAAGTTAAACCATTCGTTCATCTTGAATTGAAGGCCGATGCCTTTGTCCGTAGTCAGTTGCAACCAGCGTACATCTGTCCGCAATCCGTAATCTTGTGGCATTAGATAGGGCTCGTACATAGCTTGTACGGTAGAGGCATATATCCCCGTCGGATAGCCGGTTTTCCGGTCCGGATAGTTCTCTTGCGGTCCTCGGCCGTACCATTTCACTTGGTCGAGCGCATCGCTTACGGTCAGCGTAAGTCCTATACGAGGAAACCAAAGCGGCATTTTCCCTTCAGGCTTCAATACATGGCGTATCTCTATCGTCCCTTCACTATTGATAATATACTCATAGTGGTTGATGATGCCGTTGTTCTGTACTCCTTCGATGTAGAGGTCTTTTCTTCTTTTCTTCCTTCGTCCCATCAATTCCGCATCAATGATGTGTATATGTACGCCTTCGGTGGTTTCGGACACCGAAAAAGAGAGGGGCTGATGTGTCAGGCGGTCAATCCCTGCAGAATACATTTCTGTGGCTACCGTGTATCCGTAACCTTCTTTCCAGTTGGAGGAGCGGGCACTGGAAGCATTCCAGTTGTCCAGCTCATTGGCCAGCGGGGCACGCCAAAGATTCAGCCGGAGCGGTGACTCCAGCAGTTCCATATCTTGAACAACCATCGACGTCAGTTGTCCGTCAGTACGGTTGAAAACATATTTGAAGCCCTCTCCGGAGACAATCAATTCTTTCTCCGAAAGTGAATAGGAAGGTATGCCTTGAACCTTTTCTTCCGAAGAGCATGGCAGGCTCCAAGGCAGTTCAAGTTCTTCCCATGCCACCTCATGTCCGGCTTTTGCCCACAATTCATCTTTTTTCAGGACGGCATGAAGCATCAGGCGGTATTCTTTGCCGGGAATCAGGGCAGGCTTCTTATAAGGTATGTGCACCAGTTCACGACTAAGCGGTGCTGTTGAGAGTGCCAAGTCGCCCGATTGAATAACCTTGTCATCTTCTTTCAATTCCCATCGTATGGCATATCGGGAAGCATTTGTATAATGATTGCGATTCCATAACTCAACGACTCCCTCTGTCACATCCGACATGGAAAAAGAAAGAGGTTGTCCGGTTTTCTTCATTTGCCACATTTCGGGCTGTACGCTACGGTCGGGCCAGATGCTGCCGTACGTACGTGCACCGATGCCGTAACTGTAGAATGTACCATTTTCCGTCTCTTGCTCAAAATCTAGCCACAGAGCGGCTTCTTCCGGGTGAAAAGAGGAAGTCAGTGCCTTGGCGAAAATGCCGACTTCGTCCATTTGAGCATCGCAGATGTAGACCGAAGTCTCTTGGCCGTGTGTTTCTGCATTCCGACCGATGTTGACGGGGTAGGGGAAGTTCCGGATATTGCCCGATGCTTGTGTGGAGGCCTTTTCTGCTCCGTCTATATAGATGGACATTTTCTGTCCGTCGTAGACGCACGTCACTTGATGCCAGTTGTATTCCCAGTCAGTAGGCAAGGAGGCGCATACGGAATGCTTTTTATCAGTATAGATATAAAATTCCAGTTTGTCTTTACCGCGTTGTTGCAGCCCGAACTGATAATTGCCTTTTGTGATGAATGAGCCGCAACTGCTTACCAGTTTCCGGGGGTAGATTCTGCAAGTGAGTGTCAGTTCATTACTGTTCAACTCCACATTGTCTGCACGATAGACCTCTACCCATTGGTCGTGACCGTTCAAGTCCAGCACCGTGTTCTTTCCTTCCTTCACCAAGCGGGCATTTCCCATCAGATGGGCGGGAGTATGGAAGGGCGAAAGGTCGTCCACTTGCCTTATCCGTTCGGTCAGTCCCGGACTTACAAAATCCCAGATGGCCCCTCCTATCAGGCGGGGATGTCGGTAGATGGCTTCCCAATAATCGTCCAGGGCACCGCCGGCATTGCCTGCAACCGATAAGTATTCATCCATAAACGATGGTCGGGAATCCTCTCCTATGCCTACCTGCATTTCCAGTTCCATAGGAGTAGGGTAACGGGGTCCGATAATATCTTCTGCCGGATGGGAGAATGCATTTCCGCCATACATCCAGAAGCGGGTGGGGTCCAGCGATTTCCCTTCTTCAATGGTGTGGGTAATGTTGATACCTTCACCGCTTTCGTTTCCTGCGCTCCAGAACAAGACGCAGGGATGGTTTCTGTCCCGTAACACCATTCTGCGGCATCGCTCGCGATACATCTCTTCGTATTCCGGGAGACTTGAAATCCATTCCGAGGCATGGGCTTCATCGCCCACCTCGTCTATGATATAAAGCCCGTATTCATTGGCCAGTTCCAAATACTTATTCACCGGAGGATAGTGAGAGGTACGTACGGCATTGAAATTAAACTGTTTCAACAATTCAAAATCCTTGCGTATGGTGGCTTCGTCCATGACATGTCCCTCTTCGGGATGCTGCATGTGCGAATTTTGTGCATTGACTTTCAGTGGGATACCGTTAAGATAAAAAACACCGTCTTTGATTTCCGTCTTTTTGAATCCGATGACCGTTTCTATCTTGTCTTTCTGCAGACCGGCCGGATTGGATAATTCCAGACCGAGCGTATAAAGCTCGGGTGTCTCGGCTGTCCATTTCCGGGGTTCTTGTACCAAGGTATGCAACTGTATTGTCTTTTCCGCAGCGTCCATTTCAAATGGAGTTGCGGAAAAGTTACAGATAATCTTGCCGTTTTTATCCTTTAAGTAAGCTTTCAATCCATAATTCTCATTTGGCTTCTTTTGGTAGTCCTTGATTTTTACCTGAATACTTAACTGCGAATCGGTATACGTATTATCAAACTCTGTGATTACTTGCCAGTCGAATATCCTGACAGCAGGTGTGGCGTACAACCATACGTCGTCAAAGATTCCGGCCAGTCGCCAATAATCTTGTCCTTCCAGGTAATAGCCGTCCGAATACTTTAGTACACAGACAGCCAGCGTGTTTTCGCCCGGCTTCAAATAAGGAGTGATGTTGTATTCGGCAGGTTCTTGTGCTCCTTCATTGTAGCCCACTTCATGACCGTTGACCCATACAAAAGAAGCGGATGCCACTTTCTCGAACCTTAAAAATATCTGGTCTTTTGCTGCCCAACTTGCAGGTACCTTGAATGTTCGCCGGTATAGTCCGGTAGGGTTATACTCTTTGGGAGCATGTGGTGGATTCACCCCGAAGGGAGCAGATACATTTCTGAACAGCTTGTCACCATAACCTTGCATTTCCCAGTTTGAGGGAACTTTGATGTCGCCCCATTGCTTATCCGGGAATTCGGGGTTAAAAAAGTGTGCAGGTATCCCTTCCGGTGTATCGCACCAGAAAAACTTCCATGTCCCATTCAGTAGCATGCTCTTTTCGGGCATATGCCAAGCGTGTCCTTCCTCTTGTCCTTTTTCAAATACAGAAGGGTTGTCTATATACCAGAGCATATCCTTAAGGAAGGATTTGTCTTGTGCATAGGATTGCAGGCACAAGGCTACTGAACACAATGGCAGAAACAGTTTTCTCAGATTCATTTTTTTGTAATTCGTGCTGTCCATCCACCGCCGGGTGCCAGTTGTACATTGAGTTTGTCTTTGGCAGTGACGATGCGTACTTCTTTTTTATAGTCGGTAGCTTCACGGTCGGCATTGATGCCGTCGGCAAAGATTTCGGCTTCGTAGTTGCCTTCGCTGAGGAAGGAGAGGTCGATGGTGCAGCTACGCGGAGTCCAGTTGGTCATGCTGCCTACAAACCAAGTGTTTCCTTTGCGGCGTGCTATCGTGATGTATTCGGCTATTTTACCATCAAGAGCAATGGTTTCGTCAAAGGTAGTGGGAACCTTGGCGATGAAGTCGGTGCATTCCTGTTCCTTCATGTATTTGCTGGGACTGTCGGCAAGCATCTGCAAGGGTGCTTCGAAGACGGTGTACATAGCCATCTGGTGTACACGTGTACCTTGACTCATGGGGTGGTCGTTGACGGAGCGGAACAGGGAACGGGTGGCATTTACCATAGCTCCCGGCGTATAGTCCATCGGACCGGCGAGTTGGCGCAGATAGGGGGCGGTAACGTCGTAGCGCGGGAAGTCATGCAAGGGTGCACCGTTCACGATGGGCTCCCACTTGCTGTTTTCCAGTCCTTTCACACCTTCAAAGTTGAGGATGTTGGGATAGCGCGCTGGATGCCGAAGGGTTTCAGTCCGTGTAGGTCAAGCAACATGTGATGCTTGGCGGCACATGCTGCGAGTTGTTCGGTAGAGAGATGGCGAGTTGGTCGTCGCGGTCGAAGAAGTCAATTTTGAAACCTTTGATTCCCATTTGTGCGTAGTGGCTGATAACTTGTTCCACGGCAGGGGAGATGTCGCCTCCTCCCGTAAGATTGCGCCAGCTTGCCCAGAGGATGATGCCTATGCCCTTTTGGTTGCCGTATGGCCACCAGTTCTTCGAGATTGATTTCGGGACTGATGTCTTCCATTAATGATTCCTTTCCGCTCCAACCTTCGTCGATGATGATATACTCCAGCTGGTTTTCGGCGGCAAAGTCGATGTATTTCTTATAGGTGGGCGTATTCATGCCTGCCTTGAAGTCCACGCCGGTCAGGTTACAAGTATTCCACCAGTCCCATGCCACTTTTCCGGGTTTAATCCAGGATGTGTCAGCGATGCGGCATTCGGGTGCGAGGCGTTGCATCATGTCGTTGTTGGCGAGTTGTGTGTCGTGGGTAACAACAAGCACGGCACGCCAAGGATAGGTCTGTTTCCCCTGTGGGACGCCCGTTGGGGCAGAAGTAGGGGGCATTGTTGGGCTTGCTGATAACGTCGGCACGTTTGGTAGGGACGAGGTTCAAGCGGTCATAGCCTCCGATGACTGTTTCCAGTGGATAGGGGGCGAATTCTGCCTTCACTCCGTGGGGCATCTGTGGGTTGGCAGTGAGGAACATGCCGGGATAGTTGGACAATCCGGCTTCCATAATGACGGCTTTCTTTCCGTTCTCCAGTTCTACCATCAGCGGAGTAATGGCAAGCGAGTCTTTGTACATGCGAGAGAGGGGGGCCTCATCGTAGTAGGACTCGAAGGAGTAGCAGTAACGCTCGCCGGCGCGATTGTCGTTAATATAGGGCACGAAAGCGTGGTAATCGCGGTCGAAGTTGAACTCGGCAATCTCGTCCTTCACGCAGAAAGGTTTGCGCAGTTCGGAAACAAAACGATAGGCGGCTCCGTCGTCGTAGGCGCGGAACTGTATGCTATAGCCGTTACGGCATTTCAGCGTGAGTTGGTTATAAGTGTCCTTCACACTCGCCTTTTTGTAGAAAGGAGTGGGGAAGGAAGTGTCGACGGAAGTGCGGGTAGCTTTGGTCACCTTCACATCTTTGCCGAAGGTGAAAGCAATGGGCTTTCCCTCAGATTCAGTGCATTGCATGGCAATGTCTGAAGGCAAAAGAACGGTGGTACCGTCGTGGGCAATCGCCCAGTTGAGGGCTTGTCCGGCTTCGATGTTGACAATTAGTTTTCCGTCCGGTGAATTCAGTTGATATTGCTGTGCTTGTGCCGTCAATGCACAAGAAAGCAATAGGCTGGCGAAACAAGTGCTGATTCTGTTCATTTTTATTTGATTATTGATTATGAATATTTGTTTAATTCCGTGGATATTTAACCGGAATAGCCATCATTTCTTCTAAGAAGAGAGGGTCGTCGAACTGGCAAGTCTGTCGGTTGTATTGTCCCCCCGGAGTGTCCCATAGCATTGGGCACATGCCGCGCGAGTAGATGGCTTCGGTTACGGAAACACAGAAGAGTCTTATCACTTCCTTTGTTCTGTTTCTGGAGTCGGCGCAATATTCGCCTATGATGACGGGGATTCCTTTGTCTACGCAATTCTTCTTCAGTAGGTCCATATTGTCGTTCAGTTCCTTGAAGTCAGCTTCCGTTCCCCAGCTTTCCCGGCCTACACCCCAATCGACAACCTCGCCTCCACCCAGTATGGCAAAGTTTGCGGGAGTATAGTAATGCACTGTAAGAGCAAGTCGGTTTGCGGGATCATTCGGCATCTTGAACAAGGGGTCGTAAGCATACTCCAAGTTGGTGTTGTAGATTTCCACCAACAGATGACGTTTGGCGTTGTTGCCGCCACTGTTTCTTACTATGTCGACAAAGAGCTGGTTGAGGTCGTTCACGTATCCCAGTGCCTTTGCCTTGTCGGCTTCACTACCGCCCCACGGAGTCCAAATCTCATCGTATCCGATTTCATTCATTGGCTCGAACAGTAAGTGGTCACCGTACTTTTCGAAGCGTTCACATATCTGTTTCCAGATGGAAGTGAATTTTTCTTTTGCTTTGCTGTCGGTGGGTACTTGTTTAATCCATTCGTTTTCGTGGTGGATATTGATGATAGCCACCATGCCACAGTCGAGGGTCCAGTTTAGGATTTTCTCTACGCGGTCCATCAGGTCAGGATGCACTTTGAAGTCGTCGGACAGCAGATTGCCCCAGCTGACCGGTATGCGCAGAGATGAGTAGCCCGCTTTGGCATATCCTTCAATGATTTCTTGTGTGATAATAGGGCTTCCCCATGCTTGTTCGTAATTGAGAATGTTGCTTGGGTCTATCCAGTCGCCCACGGCATCCAGCGTGTTGCCTAGGTTGATGCCCAGTCCCATTTCGTTAATCAGTTGGTGGGTTGTGAGATTCTCGCGTACAGTGTATTTTTCCGGTTCATCGCTTTGGATATAGGCCGCCTGCTCCACGTTGATTTCTTGTATATGCTCCTTTACGCTGACGGTGATGATGGCGTTGCGCACGTCGGGCGTAGTGTTGGGTTCTACGGTTATGTTATAGATTGCCTGTACGGGAGTGCTGCTTTCCGAGGTTACTTTGCACCATGCTTCCGAACTTTGGAAAGTGGCTGGTTCATTGGGGGTGATACCGAATTTCTTGCTACCACCCGTTTGTTCAAAATGGAAAGAAGTAGGCTCTACGATGATTTTCAGCTCCTTTTTATCGTCAGAGCAAGCTGTCATCAGAAATAGAACCAGGCTGGTTAATAAGGTTTTCTTGAAGATTTGTGTCATGGTATCGGTAAAATTTCGTTTTAATAATTTCGGTGTATTTATTTATTAGACGCTGATTCAATTGAATCAGCGTCTAAGAGTTTAAAAGAAGGTGTCACTTTGTGTAATCCTGTGCCAGAATTTAATTCAAATTATTGTATCTTGACAACTCGGAAATTATCAAAATACATTTCGATGTTGTATGGACCGTTTTCGCTGGGATTTTGTCATCTGGAGTGCCAACTCGTCACCGTCACGTTTTTGGAACTCGCCCCAAGTGGTTTCGTCTACCAGTTCGGAGAGCGGAATGCTGCACTGCATCCATTGGCCTACTTCGGTTTTTCCGGTGAAGTCGCTCACCGGACGATAGTTCGTGTAGTTGTGAGCCTCATTCCCTTTGAGGTAGATGCGGAATACAGGACCTTCGCCATATTCCACTGCCACGAAGCATTCGAACTGCAAAGCCAGTTCGGAAGTCGGTGTATCGGTAGGCAGGAAGGCTGTGTCAATGCCCCATACGGCACCGTTCTGCAATTGGCCCCACCAGTAATTCCATGCTGAAAGTTCCCCTGATATGCTGTAGCATTTACCATCCGAGAAGAAAGGAGCTGCTGTACCGTCGGCAGTGATGGGTACAGCTTGCCCGCCCCAGGAGAACCAACCGATGTTGTCATAGTTCAATACTATATTCTCCAAAGGATAGAAGCCCGGAACTTCGGCAGTACCGCCCATTGTGGTAATGGCGAGTGAGCAAGTGCCTTGCGGTGCACGCGGCATGGTAAAGGTAAGCATATCGTTAGCTTCGCTTACGGTAACAGTAGAGAGATCTACCGAGCGATTGCCCATTGTGATGGAGGCGATATCCATAAAATTCTGTCCCAGTACGGTAACTGTGGTACCCGTGATAGGCATCATGGAGCTTACCTTGCTGATACTTGGTGGGAGGGCTGTGCGACGGAAGGGAGTAAATGCGGATGCGGTATAGCACTCCACTACCAGACTGCCTTCATCAATCAGGCCTGCGGGAGCATTGAATGATATTTCGTCAAAGTTCTTGTTTACCGTGTAGTCCGTTACTTCTACCGAAACAGGTGCATTGGTGATGTCGTCCACGGCAGTGGTGAAATAAACGCGCTGAATTTCGTAGAAGTTACCGCCCACGATGCGCAGAGGCGTGCCCGTCTCCACGGGGAAGGTTGTGGCTACACGGGTGATGTAGGGTGCGGGCGAGAGTACATGCATGGAGTACGTGGCAATGCCGTGCGAGGTCTCGATACGCAGTTCGCCTTTCAGTTCGGGGTTGGCACCCGTCAGTTGCAATTCGCCGGGGATAGTGAGGATGAGACTGGTGGAAGTGCCGTAGTTGCTATTGAACGAAACTTCTTGTTCGTTGATGAACACTTTCCGCACATTATTCAGATTTTCGCCGATGACTACAATCATGGTGCCCGGATTTACATCGGTGAACGTACTGTCGGCCTTCTCTGGGTCGACAAGACGGATGTGGTGGATTACGGGAACACCGCCGCCCTCGTCATCGTTGCAGGCGGTGAAAAGGTTGCATGCCAACAGGATGGTGAGCAACACAAAAGGAAAATGTATATATTTCATATTAAAGTCGTTATTTGAGATAATGAATGTATAACTTGGTTTATTCACTGAATTCGTATGCTACCGGTTCTTCGTTCAGTAGCGGATTCTGGATGACATCGCTTTCCGGATAAGGCATCAGGATGTTGCCGTGGTGGATTTCGATGTTCTCGCCCGGTTCCTGCCAATTTTCTATGCCTTCGAGGAAAGTGTCGCCTTCTTTCTTGCCGAAGTGGAGGTAACCGTCTTCGTCTTTCACGATGAGGTCTACTGTGTAGCCGCGGTGTTGGTTCTGGAAGTAATTCAGCATGTAGTCGGGTTTCCAGTGATACCACGATACCATGTCATACCAGTTACAATACTCCATCGAGAACTCTACGCGGCGTTCGCGAATGATGTCTTCGAAGGTTACGCGTTCCTTGCGGGGGATACGTGCACGGTCGCGCACCTGGTTCAATGCTTCCAGGCCGGGACCACCGGTCAGTTCTTCGCTGTTGCCCAGACAAGCTTCGGCATAGGTCAGGTAAACATCGGCAAGGCGTAGGATGTAGGTGTTGAGCGGAGAGTTCATGGACTGGATATAACCGTCGTTGTCGTCGTCCGGACCGCCCGGTACACCTTTTTTAATGCAAGAGGTGGCGCCGTCGTAAGTATAACCACCGTCGGCAATGCAGATGTATGAATAGTATGTACCCGGTGTGCAGAAGGTGGCGTTGCGGCGGATAGTGTCGCCCAACTCATATTGCTGGAGCATATCTATACTTGCCTGATAGCTGCTCCATACGTTTACACCGCCGGTCATCTTGCTGTTGCCGGCGAGGTCGGCAAGCAGAGTGTTGCATACGCCCCAATCACCCAGTGGCACCCACTGCATGGCAATGAGCGATTCGGGATTGTTGTTGTGCTTATACTTGAAGAGGTCTTCATAGTTTTCGTAAAGGCTGATGCCGCTGTTGTTTATCACGTCGGCGGCCAGTTCCTTGGCTTTCTCCAGGTCGGCGTTGTCGCGTGTGCCTCCTTTCCAGCCTGAGCGGGCGAGGTAGACTTTGGCAAGCATGCCTTTTGCACCCCATGCGTTGACACGTCCTTTGGCGGTTGCCACTTCAGGAAGATTCTCGACTGCATAAGTGAGGTCACGAATAACGAGTTCCAGCACATCTTCTTCACGGTGGAGCGGTTGCATGGGATTGGCAACCACTTTGTCGTTGTCTTCGATGATGATAACCGGTCCCCAGAGGCGAACCATGTAGAAGTAGGCACAAGCACGCATCAGGCGGGCTTCGGCAATGGCTGTGCGCTTGGCACGTTCGCTTACGCTGTTGCTACATTTGGTCTGCACATCACTGATAACTGCATTGGCCATTGTAATGACCGAGTAGAAACCTGTCCATGCATTGGCAAGGTTTTCGCTCAGGGCTGTCACCTTGAAGTTGGTGAACTCGGGAGCTCCCCAGCGACTGAAGTTATCGTTGGCACGGTTACTGCCCAGCGGCACGATGGCGCGGGAGTTGAGGTCGAACCATGCACGGTTGTAAAGCGGTGCAGTGGCTTGTTCGAGTGCATCGTCGGAAGTGTAGTATGTCACATCTACGTAGTTTCCTTCGGGAGCACGTTCCAAAAATGAGTCGCTGCATGCCGTAAGCAGAAGGAGCGATGATATAAGGGTTAGAAATCTGTGTTTCATAACTATATTGAGATTTTAAATGATAAATGATTTGTCTGGCTCATTAGAAATTGAAGTTAAGGCCAAATGTATAGATACGTTGCGAAGGATAGCGCGCATCGTCCACACCACGTAGCAATACATTGTAGTTCAAAGCGCCTATTTCGGGATCGTAGCCTTTGTAGCCTGTGATGGTACAGAGGTTCTGGATGTTGACGTAGAGGCGCAGATGGTCTATCTGCAAACGGCGCAACCATTTCTGTGGGAAGGTGTACCCCAGCGAGATGTTTTTTTATGCGGAGGAGGAAGCGTCTTCAACAAAGCGGTCGGAGATACGGTTGTTGTCGTTGGCGCTACTGGTAGTGATGCGTTGTACTTTGGCTGCATCGGCGTTGGCCACGTAAACATTTGGAAAGTACCTCGTCGCCCACTTCGGGGGTCGTGCATGGCGATTTTGGGCAATGCCGGTAGCTTCTTTTCAGCAGGTTGCTGTTACGCATGGGATCGGTGAAGGTGCGGCGAATCAGGTTGATAGCCTTGTTGCCCACCGAGCCGTTCAGGAAGATGTTGAGGTCAAATCCTTTATAAGAAAGGTAGTTGTTGAAGCCGAACGTGAATTTGGGTGCCGGATTGCCGAGGAACGTGCGGTCTTTCTCATCAATTACACCGTTGTTGTCGCGGTCTTCATAGATGTAGTCACCTACCAGATGCCCGATTTGCCGATGGTCTGGTCTTTCGGGATGGCTACTTGGATGCGGTTGCCCGTTTCGTCGAGCAGGAAGTTGCCGTCGGCACCTTTCTTGTAGAAATCTCCTTCTTCCTTGAACATACCGATTACTTTATAGCCGTAGAACTGCCCGACCGGTTCGCCCACCATGGTGTAGGTCAGTGTTTCCGAACCGTTGATTCCCGAAATAGCGGATGATTCGGAGTAGAGCTTCGTCACTTCGTTGTGGTTGATGGAGAAGGTGAGTCCTGAGGTCCAGGTGAAATCACGTGTCTGGATGTTGTGCGTGTTCAGGGTAAATTCTACACCTTTGTTGGTCATGGCACCGGCATTGACCCACGGTGCACGAATCAGACCGCTTACGTAGGTAGGAAGAGAAGCTTGCATCAGCAGATTGTCCGTTTTCTTGTAATAAGCATCGGCGATGAACTCTATGCGGTTGTTGAAGAGGGCGAGGTCGAGTCCTACATTGAAGGAGTTTGTTTCTTCCCACTTCAGTTCACGATTAGGATAGTTGCCTGCATAGAAACCAGTACCCCAGATGGAGGCTGCCGAAGCCATGGTGACGCCGTAGGCATAGGAACCCGCCCATTGGTTACCTACTACACCCCAACCCAGGCGGAGTTTCAGTGAGTTGATGGCTTCCACATCTTTGAGGAAAGCTTCGTTGTTGACTTTCCAAGCCAATGCTACCGAAGGGAACCAACCCCAACGACTTTCTTTGGCAAACGAAGACGAACCGTCGGCACGGAGCGTAGCGGTCAGCAAGTAGCGGTCGTCGTAGTTGTAGTTCAGACGGCCGAAGTATGATTCGATGGCGGATGAACCACGGGAACTGTTGGCTTTTGCTGTTGTGGCATCACCCGCATCCAGTTCGTGTACGGAGTTGAAGAGGAAGTTGGTACGGCTGCCGCTCAGCGACTCGTACTTGTTTTCTTGCGCTTCGTGTCCCAGCATGGCAGAGAGGCCGTGTTTGCCGAGGTATTATTATAAGTAAAGTAAGTTTTCAATGTCCAGTTGCTTCCGTTGCCGGCTCCACGGCTTGCTGACGACTGCTGCTTGAAGTGCTCGTAGTCGTAGGAGGGGGTAAACTTATAGTCGTTGCTGTAATTGAAGTTGGCGGCATATTCCGTGCGGAATACGAGTCCTTTCCACAGCTTGATGTCGGCAAAGGCGTTGACATAGACTTGTGTGTTGCGACTATAGTTTTCATTTTGGATAAGGTCGGAGAGGGGGTTGGAGAAGTAAGTTCCATACATGTTCTCCGTCTGCATGCCGAAACTGCCGTCCGGGTTGCGGGCAGGCACTTCGGGGAGCTGGTTCAGGGCATTGTAGATGGCACCCGAACCGTCTACGTTGTTGGTCTGCTGTGTACGGGCTACGGAGGCGCGCAAGCCGGTGGTGAGCCACTTGTTGATGTCGTTGTCCATGTTGACGCGGAAAGAGAAACGCTCAAAGTCCGAACCGAATACAATACCGTCTTGCTGCATGTAGCCGCCGGAGAGCGAGTATTTCATGCTCTTCGAACCTCCGGAGATGTTTATCTGATGGTTGTGCATCGGGGCAGTGCGGAAGATTTCATTCTGCCAGTCGGTACCGCGGCTGAGGAGTGAGGGGTCTTTGAACTCTTCGCGTGCACCGAAGCCGATGGTGGCGGCGCGGAGGTTCTGGTAAACTGCATATTCGGGGAGTGTCAGTGTTTCCAGTTTCTTGGGAAGCTGTTGCAAGGCATAGTAACCTTCGTAGGAGACCTTCGTTTTGCCCTCTTCGCCCTGACGGGTG
>ENA-OPYP01000006-OPYP01000006.1-human-gut-metagenome-genome-assembly--contig:-NODE-6-length-20025-cov-0.776309_pt1 | contig 20025 bp, 15 predicted proteins | sample MGYA00242638_ERZ504484 | MGnify/ENA primary metagenome ERZ504484 (study PRJEB26092, sample SAMD00036300) | human gut metagenome | host: Homo sapiens | study: EMG produced TPA metagenomics assembly of the... | reverse complement strand
CGCCCACCTTCACCCTCTCCCACACCGCCGGATTCAAGGGCGTGCTGGGTGGAGAGTACAACTTCAACCTGACGGAAGCCAGCATCCGGAAGCGCTTCTGGCTCGGCTCGTGGGGCAAGCTGGACGTAACGGCACGTGCCGGTGCGCAATGGAACACCGTTCCCTTCCCCCTGCTGAACCTACCGATGGCAAACCTCTCGTACATCACGCAGAACAACGAGTCCTTCAACCTCATCAACAACATGGAGTTCCTGAACGACCGTTACGCCTCCCTCAACCTAAGCTACGACATGAACGGAAAACTCTTCAACCGCATCCCGCTCATCAAGAAGCTGAAGTGGCGTGAGATGTTCCGCATCCGTGGCCCTGTGGGGGCACGCTGACGGACAAGAACAACCCATACAAGAGCAACAATCCCGACTTGTTCCTCTTCCCCATGCGCGACGGTGTACCCACCAGCCACGTCATGGGCAAGACTCCCTATGTGGAAGCCAGTGTAGGTATCTACAATATCTTCAAGCTGCTCCACATAGAATATGTACGCCGACTGACCTATACGGATATACCGGGAGTGAAGAAGGGCGGTATACGCTTCATGATATTAATGATTTTTTAAGAGTTACATACTATGCAACCATTAGCAGAACGGCTTAGACCAAGAACATTAGATGAATATATCGGTCAGAAACATTTAGTGGGACCGGGTGCAGTGCTGCGTAAGATGATTGATGCAGGACGTATCTCTTCGTTTATCTTATGGGGCCCTCCGGGAGTGGGAAAGACAACCCTGGCACAGATTATCGCCAACAAGCTGGAAACCCCTTTCTATACACTTAGTGCCGTGACCAGCGGTGTGAAGGATGTACGCGACGTGATAGAGCGTGCCAAGAGCAACCGCTTCTTCTCGCAAGCCAGTCCCATCCTCTTCATCGACGAGATACACCGTTTCAGCAAGTCGCAGCAAGACTCGCTGTTGGGAGCCGTGGAGCAAGGCACCGTGACGCTGATAGGCGCCACCACGGAGAACCCTTCGTTCGAGGTCATCCGCCCGCTACTATCCCGCTGCCAGCTCTATACCCTGAAGTCACTGGAGAAGGACGACCTGCTGGAACTGCTGCAACGCGCCATCACCACGGACACCGTGCTGAAGGAACGGAAAATAGAACTGAAAGAAACCACTGCCATGCTCCGCTTCAGCGGAGGAGACGCCCGCAAGCTGCTCAACATCCTCGAACTGGTGATAGATTCCGAAGCCACCGATCCTGTCCTCATCACGGATGACATGGTGACCGAACGCCTTCAACAGAACCCTCTTGCTTACGACAAGGACGGCGAGATGCACTACGACATCATCTCCGCTTTCATCAAATCCATTCGCGGCAGCGACCCGGATGGCGCCATCTACTGGCTGGCACGCATGGTAGAAGCGGTGAAGACCCTGCCTTCATAGCCCGCCGCCTCGTCATCTCCGCCTCCGAAGACATCGGACTGGCCAACCCCAACGCGCTGCTGCTTGCCAACGCCTGCTTCGACACGCTGATGAAAGTGGGATGGCCCGAAGGACGTATCCCCCTGGCAGAAGCCACCATATACCTCGCCACCAGTCCTAAGAGCAATTCAGCCTATATGGCCATCAACAATGCCCTGGAACTGGTACGCGAAACGGGCAACCTCCCCGTCCCCCTGCACCTACGCAATGCGCCCACCAAGCTGATGAAGCAGTTGGGCTACGGCGAGAAGTATAAGTACGCCCACGACCTACCCCCGGCAACTTCGTCAAGCAGCAATTCCTGCCCGACGAACTGAAAGACCGCCGCATCTGGGAACCACAACTCAACCCTGCCGAGCAAAAGCATAAGGAACGGATGCAGCAACTCTGGGGAGAGGAAAAGAAATGGTAAACTATCAATCAAATTAAAAATTGAAAATTAGAGATTAAAAGTCGGATACAGAAAATCCCCACAACAAATAACTCATAACTCATAACTCCATGAATATAGTAGTATTAGACGGCTATGCCGCCAACCCCGGCGACCTCTGCTGGGACGAATTGCAAGCCTTGGGCGAGTGCACCATCTACGACCGCACCGCCCCTGCGGAAGTATTGGAACGCGCTGCTGGTGCAGAAATCTTGCTGACCAACAAAACTGTACTCACCGCTGAACACATGGCGGCACTGCCCGAACTGAAGTATATCGGTGTGCTGGCCACCGGATATAACAATCGTAGACACCACTGCCGCCAAAGAACGCGGAATCATCGTCACCAATATTCCCGCCTACAGCACCGACTCCGTAGCCCAAATGGTCTTTGCCCACATCCTAAACATCACCCAAGCAAGTGCAACACCACTCTGAAGAGGTGCACCCGGGGCCGCTGGACAGCAAGCAAGGACTTCTGCTTCTGGGACACGCCTCTCATCGAACTGCGCGAAAAGAAGCTCGGAATCGTAGGCCTGGGCCACACCGGCTTCACCACCGCCCGCATCGCCATCGGCTTCGGTATGAAGGTATGTGCCTACACCTCCAAGACCAACTTCCAGCTTCCTCCCGAAATCCGCAAGATGGAGCTGGACGAGTTGTTCCGCGAATGTGACATCATCAGTCTGCACTGTCCCCTCACCGACTCCACCCGCGAGATGGTAAATGCAGAACGGCTCCGACTGATGAAGCCCACCGCCATCCTCATCAATACCGGACGCGGCCCGCTCATCAACGAACAAGACCTTGCCAATGCACTTAACAACGGCACCATCTATGCCGCCGGCGTAGACGTACTCTCGCAGGAGCCTCCCCGTGCCGACAATCCATTGCTCTCTGCCCGTAACTGCTACATCACTCCGCACATTGCCTGGGCAAGCACGGCCGCGCGCGAACGCCTCATGCAGATTATGCTCGAAAACATCAAGGCCTACCAAGACGGCAAGCCGGTGAACGTAGTGAATAAATAAGCAAACAACATGGGAAAGTCTGCCGTAAAAGGTCTGTTCTACATCTGCCTGATAGCAGCGACATTTATCTTGGGCGCCATCACCATAGTGGCAGCCTTCTCAGGAAACATGGCTCCGGTCGATTCCGTCATCATGCCATTACTGGGGCTGGCAGTGCCCGTACTCCTGATTGTCAATCTGATAACGGCACTCTGCTGGGCATTGGCCCGTAAGCGCTGGGCACTGGTTCCGCTGGTGGCATTCTTCTGCAACTGGGGATATCTGACGTCTATCTTCCAGCTCCACCTGCCGAAAGACAAGACCCCGGCAGGCAAGTATCTGAAGATAGCCACCTACAACATACACAACTTCGGAGGTGAGATTACCGGTTATTCCTGCAAGGAGATAGCCCGGTACATGCAGCAGGAAGGCGTGGATGTGCTGTGCTTCCAGGAGTTCGGAGACAACAGCGACTTCCCCACGGACAGCATACGGCGCATACTCTCGCATTGGTCACACGCGCTCATCCCTTCCGAAGACTCCGTCAAGGGCGTACTGCCTATCGCCGTATTCAGCCGCTATCCATTGGCGAACCACCGTTTCATCACTTACCAGCACAGCTCCAACTGTAGCATGATGTGCGATGTAGTGATGGGTACGGATACCATACGTCTGATAAACAACCACCTGCAGACCACCAGCGTTAGCCAGAAGCGCAGGAAGTGGGAACGCGAGCTGGCCACCGACGACACCCGCCGCGAAGTCCAGGCAGCCAAAGATGCCGCAGGCACCCTGCACGAAAACTTCATGAAGCGGGCCACGCAGACTTACGTCATCAGCCACTACGCCAAGACCAGCCCCTATCCCGTGCTGCTATGCGGCGACTTCAACTCAATACCTTCCTCCTACACCTACCATCATTTGAGGAAAACCCTCAAAGACGGATTCCGCACTGCCGGAAACGGATACATGTACACCTACCGCTATGCCAAACGCATGTTGCGTATTGACTACATCTTCCACTCCCCCAGCCTGAAGGGTATTGCATACTACTCTCCAGACCTGGATTTGTGCAGCGACCACAATCCAGTGATTATGGAGGTTGAAATACAATAAAGTAAAGAAAGCCAAAAACAATAAGGGCTGTCCCGGAAATCCCGGAACAGCCCTTGCCTTATCATATTCCGCCATTCAACGGAGGTTATCTGCACCCGATTAGTTGAACACGTAACGGATACCGACTTGCAGTTTCCAGCATTCGCTGTAGTTCTGATAGGTGTCGTAAGTCTTGGTAGGATATTCACCGTTCACCTTATACATGGAGAATACCGGAGTCAGGTCAGTGGCGCTCTTCACCCCTTCATACTTCAGGATTCGGTTGCTGTTGGAAACGGTGTTGGTCTTGGAGATACCCCATTTGGAGTTGATGAGGTTACCCACGTTCATGATGTCGAAACTCAACTGGAAGCAATGCTTGGTCTTGCCAATCTTGAATTCGAAATCCTCCAGTAAACGGAAGTCAAAGCGGTGCACCCACGGAGCGCGGGCAGCATAAGCCTCGGCATACTGTCCTTTGTGATTCTTCAAGTACGAATCCTGCTCTACGAATTTCCAGAAGGCAACGCGGTCTTCCTCTGTCTTGAAGTTGATTTCACTATCGTCCTTCGGAATGTACATCAAGTCGTTGTTGATACCGTCGCCGTTCATGTCGTTGGTGTAGCAGAAGCTGTAACCGCCGGAAGAATAGCCGGAATAGAACAGATTCAGGTGTGTGCCGCGAAGCAGGCCTTTGTGTCTGAAGGGGATGTAGTAGCCCACAGAAGCAATCACCTTATCGGGAACCACATACTGTGACCGTTGTGCATCCACATAATTGGAACCATCAATCGTGTTCAATCCCTGCCAAGTGGAGATAGGGTCGCTGCCCGGAAGACCGGAAACTTCTTTGGACTCCGTGTGCGTATAGGCCAGCATCAGCATCAAGTCATCCACCGGCTGGGCATTCACCGTGATGTTTGCCGTATAGCCGTAGCCTTTGGATGTATTGTCGAGTACCACGGCATTCTTGCCATTGTAATGCACGAAGTCGCCTGCATATTTCACATTCTTGTCGGGGTTGTCATAAAGAGAATAAGAGTACACCATGCGGTTATCCGCACCATTGAAACGTTGCATACCCGTATGCAGCAGTTCCGTAGTTGTCACGTCTTTTCCATCAGCGCCCTTGACGGTGGTCAGCTATTGTACTTCCATTCGTCGGGGTTCTTGATATTGATGTTGTTGATGGTAACGGCATTCACATTCTTCGTGAACATGAACTCTCCCGTCACGGTCAAGGGGAAAGATACGGGTACCTGATAGTCCACCGCGATAGACGACTTCCACACCTGCGGCATCTTGAAGTCCTGAGCCACACCGGAAATCTTGCTTCCCGCCACGTGTTTCTCAATCGTGGTGGGGAGGTTGAACTTGTCGATTATCTGGTTCATGTCCGTAATCATGCCGCCTGCCAACTGGTCCAGACGGGAATCATGGCCCACCACCTTTCCATTGTCATATTGGGTCTTAAAGGTAACGGAGTTCTGTACCATAGAAGCATTGGTCGGCATATTGGTGAAGAAAACCAACGGCAGACGTCCGGTAAACACACCCGTACCTCCACGTACTTTCAGCGACTTGTCCTTGAACACATCCCAAACGAAACCTACACGGGGAGAAATCTGCCATCTGGAATCCGGCCACTTGCCGGTGTCGATGTGCTGCCCGTCGAAGTCAAGCTCATAGATGGCATCGTTTCTCTGGAGGTCGTCGTTGTCGAACATCAAGTTGTCGAAACGGATACCGTAGGTCAGTTTCAGACTGTTGCCGAGGTTCCATTCATCCTGGGCATAGAAACCAAGCTGGTTAAAGGTAACCTGAGCATTGGGGTTGGCCACACCGTTGAAGCCATAAGTCAAAGCGAATGATTCGGGAGCTGCGCCACTCAGGAAATCTTCCAGACTGTTATAGCGGTAATATCCCCGTACCGTTACGCATATAGGCGTTGTTGGCAAACTGGTGCTCATAGCTAAGACCTGCCGTCAGCTTGTGGTTACCGGTGAAGAAGGTGAAGTTATCGGTAATGTTCGTAATCTTGTTCTTCACACCGTTGTTGTAGGTGAACAACTCGTAACCGGCGCTCATATACGGTTCCAGAATCTGGTTTCCGTTCTCGTCCTTGCCTGCCATGATGTCGATAAAAGGGAAAGGAGAAGAGTTGGTGCCGCGCATGTCCTCTATATTGGTGTAGGTGAACAGCAGCTGGTTGGAAATCTTATCGGTGAAGCGGCTGTTCAAATCTGCCGCCCAAGACTGCACCTTGTTGTCCATGGAATACATGCTGTTGGCAAACGCCATAGACTGTGTACCTACGCGGTAAGTATTGTTCAGGCGATATCCCGTATCGGAAGAGTTGCCGTTCGGGGCATTCCAAGCCGTATTCTTCGTATTGTTGTAGCGGAGGCTCAAGCGATGGCGGTCCGTGATGTTCCAGTCGATGCGGGCCAGCAGCTTGGTGTTCTCCTCGTCGGCAGGGAAATTGGTGTAGGAGCCTGCATCATAGCCGTATTTGTCCTTCAGATGGTTGTACACCTTCTCCATGTCCGACTTCAGTGTACGGGACACCATACCTTTCGCATCTTCACCGTCCTCGCGCGCGCGATACTTTATAACCTCTCCCGGAGTCTTCTCTTTTTCGTAGTTCACGAAGAAGAACAGTTTGTTCTTGATGATAGGACCGCCCAGCGTGAAGCCGTAGGTAGTCTTGGACTCGTCGGAACGTGCTCCCAGGTCCTCGCCGTTGATGCGGTTACCGCGCATGTCCTGGTTGCGGTAATAGGTATAGGCAGTACCTCTGAACGTGTTCGTACCACTCTTGGTAATGGCGTTGATGCCGCCGCCTATGAAGTTCGTCTGGCGCACGTCGAAGGGAGCCACCACTACCTGCACCTCTTCGATGGCATCCATGGAGATAGGGTTGCCGCCGCCGGGAAGGTTGGAGCTAAGTCCGAAGTTATTGTTGAAGTTGGCACCGTCGATAGTGAAGTTCGTGGAACGTCCGTCACCGCCGGCAAAACTCATGCCGTTAGCATAGGGAGAAGGCGGGCAATGTCACTGATGCTGCGGTTCACGGTGGGAAGCTGCGTCATCTGTGCAGACGAGATATTGGTAGTGGCACCCGTCTTTTCAGCGGTGAACTTGGTCTTGGCAGCCGTCACAATCACTTCGTTCAGCAACTCGGAAGATTCACTCATCTCTACGTTCAGGTTGTATACCTCACCCCAGCTGAAGGGTGATGTCCTTATAAATAACCGTCTGATAGCCGATGTAGGAAATCTCCACCCGGTAGGGACCACCGGTGCGCATACCCTGGATGGAATAGCGTCCGTCAACGTTGGTCACGGTTCCGTAGCGCGAACCGGAAGGCTGGTGAACAGCCTGGACAGTGGCGCCGATAATGGGCTCATTACTTGCATCCGTCACCTTACCTGCCATAGAGGCGGTGGTGACCTGCGCATTTACACCTACAGCAGCCAGTAGCAGTAGCGCTGTCAGTATAATTCTTACCTTCTTTAACATAATGTCTTTAAATTAGTTCTTTAAAACGTTATATTTCTTAAAACACCGGCAAAGATACGCAAATTTATATATAAAAAGGTTACATTACGATTACAAATTTTAAGAATCTATTCAACACAAGGAAGTATCACTGTGAAACGGCTTCCACGGCCCTCTTCGGAACGGAGCTCAATGCGTCCCCCCATCTTTTCGGCAATGAGCACGCAAATGGACAGCCCCAGTCCTACGCCTTGCGAGAACTCGCTGCGTTTGTAGAAACGCTCGAAAATCATCTTCTGCTCGCTGTGCGGAATGCCTACGCCGGTGTCTTCCACATAGAGATGTACCTCGCCCGTACCGGGCGGACAGCAGTAACCCAGTCGGATGCTGCCGGTCTCGGTGAACTTGTTGGCATTGTTCAGGAAGTTGGTGAGCACCTGCGTCAGACGCATGGAGTCCACGTCCACCTGCACATCCCAGACCGGGAAGTCCTTGACGAACTGCAACGGAGGATGGATGAGCAGGCTATGCGTCTGGTAGACGTCATCGAGCAGCTTACGCACACTCTCATGCTGGAAAGTGAACGAGAGGTTGCCCGACTCGATACGCGACAACTCCAGTATATCGCCCACCAGCTTCAGCAGCAGTTTGGTATTGGTGTTGATGATGTCCACAAACTCCTGCCGCTCTTCGTTTGAAAACTCCGGCTCATTGGCCAGCATATCCGAGAAGCCGACAATGGCATTGAGCGGAGTGCGGATCTCGTGGCTCATGTTGTTGAGGAACGACTGTTTCAGTTCGGCCTGCTCCGCCAGCTCGCGGGATTCTATCAGCTCCTGCTCGTGGTCTTTCAGTTCCTGGATATTCTGCAGCAATCCGGCTATGATGGGTGCGTGTCCGGGGGTGTGGATGGTATTGTAGCTGAACTCCCACCACTGGAACTCACCGGTGAAGTTACAGCGATACTGCCCCTTGTGGTGCGTGCGTTCATGCCTTGCCGCTATGTTCTTGCGGAAGGCGGGTAAGTCGTCGGGATGGATGTAGGGAGTGATTTCATCGAGCAGAAGACGGCCAGGGCGATGATGAATAAGCTCGCAAAACTGCGAGTCGCAGGACACGGAATCTCCCTCCAGTCGCCAGGCGTAGGTAGAATTTCCTTCGATGGCCAGGCAGAGGGTCTCATGCTCGTAGAGGAGGTTTCGCAATGCCTCACGCTTGCGCCTGCGTTCGCGCAGCAGGCTGAAGGAGAGCAAGACTATCACCGTCAGCACGAAGACTGCGCCCAAGATGGAACCGATAAGTATAGGATAGCGGTAGCGCTCCGAAAAAGGGATATACATCACAGTGTACTCTGCCGGAATGCTCTCGAGCGGGATGCCATACTTCTGCAGCACATGCCAGTTCAGCACGTACTGCTTGGCGCATTCCGTCACCTGCTGCCGGGGCATCCGCCCTTCGAGGCGTTCCTTGATACCGGTCGCCATGTATCTTATCTGGCTTTCCAGTGGAGTGAAATATCCTCCCAGCAAGTAGTCGGCAAAGCCGAAGCCCTCGTTGATGGTCTGAAACGTGGGATTGTCGAAGAGCATGCCCACACGCTTGGTGGTATAGTCTCGCTTGGTGTAGAGCAGCAACGTATTGTCGCCGCGTCCCAGCCACATCAGATGGCGTATCGCTATGGAGTCGCTCGTCATGCGCACAATCTTCGTGGTGTCCAGCAACACGTCTATGTTCTGCCGTTTCAGTATAGGCTGATAGTCTCCCTCTCGCGCACACGGTGATAGGAGGAACCGGCAAAGTAAGCACCCTCGGTAGAGGTCACGATGGCGAACCCCTGCCCACGACACTGCTCATTCAACGCATGCCATATCTTGCGGTCCAGAAACACTTGTCCGTTCATCAGGCAGATGCGCGACTTTCCCATGATACTCTCTATCATGCGTATGGTACGCAAGTAATCGGGCGTGTCGGCATAGCCCGTGATGTTGGGGTATTGCAGGAGCGAGATATGTTGGGATAGTTCACACCGCTGAACACAACGGGTATTTCATGCGCCAACGGGTGTCTGCATGCCATCCAGCGCATAGGCAGCCTGGTCGTCGAGCACGGCTATCAACTCGGCTCCCCAGGCAGAGAGGTCGTCCACGAAACCGGCCATACGGAGGTTTTCTGCCTCCTCCATGTAGCGGTCGCAGTCCAGATAGTATTCGCGTACATCGCAGTCCAAGCCGAGAAGGCTGAACTCTTTTTGCAACAGTTCCAGAGCCTTCGCAGCAGGCGGATAGCCCGGCTCGAAAGAGTGTATCAGCGCAATACGCCGTGTCTCCGCATGGGCAGGGTGTGCACACACGAGGCAGAGAGAAAGAATCAATATGTATCCGGCAACTGCCTTTATGTGCTTCATATCCGGAAGGTCCTTTTCGACTTGTATCAGCAAAGATACGAATGTTTTTTAAGAATAATGGACTATTTCTTCTGTTTCTGTAACAAAGAATACGTTTTCTTAAATCATTGACACATCCCAACTTATCTTTCAGAGGATTTACCGAATATCCCTAAAGAACCGATTCTTCGTCCAGTATTCCAAAGTGGAGATCTATTTGTTCTTGACCTTCGGCAACACCGCATTCAGTACCATATATCCCAACATACCGGCAACAATCGTTCCCAGCAATACACCAAACTTCGCCTGGTTCAGCAGATCCGGATATTCTCCTGCAAAAGAAAGGTTGGCAATAAATAAAGATACCGTAAAGCCAATACCCCCCAACAAGGATACTCCGGCAACACTTCTCCAATTCATTCCCGGAGGCATTGAGGACAAACCACTCTTGACCGCCAGCCAGGTAAACAGAAAAATACCGATAAACTTGCCAAGAAGCAATCCTGCAGCCACCGCTATACTAACAGCTCCAACAACGCCACCGCCTCCACTGAACACCACACCGGCATTGGCAAAGGCAAAGAGCGGCAGTATCACAAAGTTTACCGCACCATGCAAATTGTCTTCCAGGGATTGCAAAGGACTAATTACATGATCAGAAGCGCGCTCCACTTGTTTTAGAGTGGCAATCTGCTCATTGGTCAATATAATATTATCTGATTTGGTAACCGGAAAATCACCGATAATGTCGCGGATGCGTTTAATGTATTTCCCGGCATCCAAACGGGGACGGGCCGGTATTACAAAGGCCAGTATCACTCCGGAAATAGTGCTGTGAATGCCCGACTGAAGGAACAAATACCAAATAATTACCCCGATAAGCAGGAAGAATATCTTCTGTGTCATACCGAATTTCCCCATATAGTAAAGGAAGAAATAAAGGACAGCAGCTACAATAAGATATCCGTATGCCACTTCGGAACTATAGAAAATGGCAATAACCAGAATGCCGCCAATATCATCGACCACTGCAAATGCCGTCAGGAAAATTTTCAGACTCAAAGGCACCCGTTTACCCAGCAGACTGAGTACACCCAATGAAAAAGCAATATCCGTAGCCATCGGTATAGCCATACCGCGCGTTTCCGGAGTACCCTGAACGACCAGAAGTGAATAGACAATGACCGGCACCAGCATACCGCCACATGCCGCTACAAAGGGTAAAGAGGCCTTACGAAAGGAAGAAAGTTCACCCACCAGCAGTTCCCGCTTTATCTCCAACCCCACAGCCAGAAAGAAAACAGTCATCAGGCAGTCGTTTATAAACTCAATCATTTTCAATGGATGACCGCCATGGGAGAACAAGTTGAAGTCTCCGATGCGCAGATGTAGTTCCTGCAAAAGAAAGCCCTGATACAACGGAGCCATTGGTGAATTAGCAATAACGGCCGCCAAAATAGCCATCAAAAACAGCAAGATGCTCGCCGCTATATTCAGCGACGAGAAGTTTTTCACAGTACGCAAAATAATCATAAAGAAGTATATTTGATTTAAGATTTCATCCTTTCGACATCAATCCAGCTTCAAGACTGCAAGGAACGCTTTCTGAGGTACCTCCACATTACCAATCTGTTTCATACGCTTCTTACCTCTCTTCTGTTTCTCTAAGCAATTTTCGTTTACGGCTCACGTCACCTCCATAACATTTGGCCGTTACGTCCTTACGCACAGCCTTAATCGTTTCCCGGGAAATAATCTTGGCACCGATAGCAGCCTGAATGGCGATATCGAACTGCTGTCTCGGAATCAGGTCTTTCAACTTCTCGCACATCCGGCGTCCCAACTCGTAGGCATTGTCAAAGTGTGTCAAGGTAGAAAGAGCATCCACCGGCTCACCGTTCAGCAAAATATCCAGCTTCACCAGTTTGGAAGGACGAAAACCGTTGGGATGATAGTCAAAAGAGGCATATCCCTTAGAGATACTCTTCAATTTATCATAGAAATCGATAACTATTTCGCCAAGAGGCATGTCATAGTATATTTCTACGCGGTTACCTGAAATATATTCCTGCTTCACCAGCTCGCCACGCTTGCCCAGACAAAGAGTCATGATAGGGCCGATGTAATCAGTGGTGGTAATCACCGAGGCACGGATATAGGGCTCCTCAATACGGTCTATCATAGTAGGGTCGGGCATGCTGCCGGGGGTTATGCACTTCAGTCATATTTCCCTGCTTGTCATAGATATTGTAGGAAACGTTGGGCACGGTGGTGATAACGTTCATGTCAAATTCACGGTCAAGGCGCTCCTGCACAATCTCCATATGGAGCAGCCCAAGGAAACCGCAACGGAAACCAAAGCCCAAAGCTAATGAAGACTCAGGCTGGAAAGTCAGCGAAGCATCATTCAACTGCAACTTCTCCAAAGAAGAACGCAAGTCCTCGAAATCTTCTGCCTCGATGGGGTACACACCGGCAAAAACCATCGGCTTCACCTCCTCAAAACCGGCGATGGCCTCTTCGCAAGGACGGGCAATATGCGTAATCGTATCACCTACTTTCACTTCCTTAGAGGTTTTGATACCCGAGATGATATAGCCCACATCCCCCGTACGCAACTCCGGACGTGGCATCATTTCCATTTTGAGCACTCCGATTTCATCCGCATCATATTCCTTGCCTGTATTGAAGAATTTCACTTTATCCCCTTTACGAATCACACCGTTCACTATCTTGAAATATGCAATGATACCACGGAAAGAATTGAAGACAGAATCGAAAATCAACGCCTGCAACGGAGCTTCCTCGTCACCCTCCGGATGAGGGATACGCTCAATGACCGCAGCCAGAATCTCTTCCACTCCCATGCCTGTTTTGCCGGAAGCACGGATAATCTCATCACGCTTGCAGCCCAACAGTTCAACGATTTCGTCCTCCACTTCCTCGGGCATGGCGCTTGCCATGTCACATTTGTTGATGACGGGGATAATCTCCAAATCATGCTCAATCGCCATATAGAGGTTTGAAATGGTCTGCGCCTGCACTCCTTGCGAAGCATCTACAATAAGCAACGCTCCTTCACAAGCGGCGATGGAACGTGACACCTCGTACGAGAAGTCCACGTGTCCCGGAGTGTCTATCAAGTTCAGAATATACTTTTCACCTTTATAGGTATACTCCATTTGTATGGCATGGCTCTTGATGGTGATACCTCTTTCCTTCTCAAGGTCCATGTCATCCAGCATCTGTCCGTTAGTTACTTGTATAGTATTGGTAAATTCCAGCAGACGGTCTGCCAAGGTTGATTTACCGTGGTCGATATGGGCAATAATGCAAAAATTTCGTATATTCTTCATTGTCAATAACTATCTATTAATTGGGTGCGCAAAGATAATGAAAACAGAGCAAATAAAAAAAAATGCGTTGATAACATATTCATGTATCCAACGCATCTTTTTATAACATTCCAATCAATTCCTCGCTTAGTTCAGCTTTACAAACAATTCGCCTTCCACTTCAGAAGTAGAGACCTTGTCTTCTCTTAACAACCAGCCCAATCCCAGGAAGAAGTCCTTGTCGATCAGTTTAGTTGCTTTCTTGATTTGCTTGTGAGTCAAGCCATCTGTGCCATTCAGTGCAGTCCAAATCTGTCCTGCAACATTACCAGCTTTTTCTTTTAACATTTCTATTTGCTTTTAGTTAAACGTTATCCTCATCTCCAAAGATAGAGATGTCGGTGTTTTTATATCGCTGCAAAGATAGGTATATTTATGTTATACAACACGTTATTAGGCACTTTTTTTCTTACTAAGGGGTAAAAAAGTTCTTTTTTCTTACTTTGAGGACGTTTTTTCCAGGTATTCGGTCCAAATTTGGGCAGCTACCTCTACCATCCTGGCACACGGGCGTTTAGCATAATACTGCTCGGTACGGGCTTCCGGAACGGACGAACCTTCCGGTTTTCTCAACCCCAACAATTCAGCACATATCAAAGAGCCCATTTTCGTTTTCTTGAATTCAGCAGCCAGCTCCTGCACCAACGCATAGTTTGCCGCCTTACCTTCACGGTCCTTGCCTTCCACAGCTCCTTTTTCCAATCCGGCCAATAGGAACATGCCGCATGCAGCACCGCATGTCTGCCTCATACGACCTATGCCACCACCAAAAGAGGCGGACATCCGGAAAGCCTGCTCTTCTGTAAAACCATACATATCTGCAAAAGCTCCCACTACCGATTGCGAACAGTTATAGCCACTCTTGAAAAGCTCCACAGCTTTTTCGATTCTGTCTTTTGTTTCCATCATCATTATTCTGTAATTTCCAACAACATCGGACAATGGTCCGAATGAACAACGTCACCCAATATTCTCGCCTCCTTCAACATCGGGCGCACCGGTTCACTCACCATGCAATAATCAATGCGCCACCCTTTGTTCTTGGCACGTGAATTAAAGCGATAGCTCCACCACGTATATTCCTGCTTGTCGGGATGAAGCCAACGGAAGGAATCTATGAATCCCGCATTGAGAAAGCGCGTCATCCACTCCCGCTCTTCAGGCAGGAAGCCACTGTTAGTGGCATTCCTGATAGGGTCGTGAATGTCTATTGCCTCATGGCAGATATTATAATCGCCGCAAAGAATGAGTTTAGGACGCGTACGTTCCAGCTCCAATACATATTCCTGGAATTTCTCCAACCAGACCATCTTAAAGGCCTGGCGTTCATTACCGCTGGTACCGGAAGGATGATAAACACTCACAACAGACACATCACCGAAGTCGGCACGGATAAAGCGCCCTTCGTTATCATATTCTTCAATGCCCATGCCGTACTCCACATGGTCCGGTTCTTGCTTGCTCAGAATAGCGACTCCACTATACCCTTTCTTCTGTGCAGAATATAGATAATGCTTATACCCCAAAGCATCCAGCGCTTCCGCCGGATACTGTTCCGGTTGCAGCTTCGTTTCCTGCAAACAAAGCACATCCGGCAGCTCTTGTGCCAGCCACTCGGGAAAACCTTTTGTCACGGCAGCCCGTAGCCCATTTACGTTATATGTAATAATCTTCATACTACTTATTTGATTTCTTAAAAATGAATTATTCAAGATGTCAACTCGGATACCAGCAGCATGATATTCAGCACAGTGACCACCGCAGCAATGGCATAAAGTACAAATGTACTCCATTTGCTGTTTACATACTGCCCCATCACTTTGCGCGAAGAAGTCAGTCCTACTTGCAGGAAAACCGTAAACGGCAGCTGGATGCTCAGTATCATCTGTGAAATCAGCAGTCCTTTGAACGGGTCTCCGATAAAGAAAATCAGCAGCAGTGCAATACCCAATGACAGAATCACACCCACCTGCGAGTGACTGTCTTTGATATGATAGGATTCTCCGAAAATACCGGCAAAGATAGAACCTGCCGCCATACCGCTGGTTATCGTGGAAGATATACCCGCCATCAGTAATGCCAATGCAAAAACCACGGCAGCACTGTTTCCCAGCAACGGCTCCAGCAAGGATTTGGCCTGCTGCAACTCTTCCACCTGAATACCGCTTTTAAAGAAAGTTGCCGCAGCCAGCAGTATCATGGCACTGTTGATGGCCCATCCCACAATCATAGAGAACAGCGTGTCGAACAATTCATATTTCAACACCTTACGGATGGATGCATCATCTTTCTTATTATATTCATGGCTCTGTATCACTTCCGAGTGCAGAAACAGATTATGCGGCATCACCACCGCACCGAGCACACTCATGATAATCAGCATGCTCCCATGCGGGAACGAAGGTGTCACCCACCCTTGTGCGGCCAGCGGCCAATCTATCTTCACCAGAAACAGCTCATAGATAAAGGAGAGCCCGATGACCGAAACAAAAGCAATGATGGAACGTTCTATCTTCTTGTAGGAATTAGTGAAAAGCATGACGACTACAAATACGGTAGTCAAGATAGAGCCCCATATGATGGGAATGTCAAACAGCATCTGCAAAGCGATGGCACCTCCCAATATCTCTGCCAGCGAAGTCGAGATGGAAGCCAGCACTGCTGTACCCAATATGGGACGCGACACCCAGGAAGGAGTATATTTGGTAGCGGCTTCGGACAAGCACAAGCCGGTTACAATGCCAAGATGCGCCACATTATGCTGCAATACAATCAGCATGATAGTGGATAAAGTCACGACCCACAGCAATGAATAGCCAAATTCAGACCCTGCCGCAAAATTAGATGCCCAGTTCCCCGGGTCAATAAAGCCCACAGTCACCAGCAGTCCGGGACCTATATATTTAAAAACGTCCAGACCGCCCAGATAGCGTTTGTGGTCTCTCCGTTTCAAGTCTTTAAAAATATTCTTCATTGTGTCTGTTCAATTAAGAGCGTAAAAATACTCAAATAATAACAAATACCTCCATGTTAGGTTCAAAAAAAGCCCCTGGCATCTTTCAATGTCAAGGGCTCTCATCCATTCTTTCAGGCAGTAGGCTCAATACCCCATCTCTGCAATGCCTTGCACAATTGGTCGGGGCAGGAAGTGGAACGTCTTCCGCAGCGAATTCCTTCCAAACGGGCAATCACCGCATCTACCGGCATGCCTTTCACCAAACGTGAAAGTCCTTGCAGGTTTCCATTACATCCACCCCCAAAATGCCACTTCTTTCACAATACCATCTTCCACATTCAGTTCGATGTTACTGCTACACGTACCTTGCGTCTTGTATGTATATGTCATTATTCTCCGCCTTCTTCCGGTTTCATGTTAGTATAAACCGTCTGTACATCATCAAACTCTTCGAGACGCTCTATCATCTTGTCGATGGTTTCACGTTGCTCGGGAGTCACATCCTTCATATCGTTCGGGATATAGGTAAACTCACCGCCGACATCTTCAAAACCGCACTCTTCCAAATGTTTCTGGATAGCTGCATAGCTTTTCGGATCACCATAAATAGTGATAGTACCTTCTTCTTCATCCTCTTCGTAGTCTTCCTCTACGTCATAGTCTATCAAGTCAAGAATGAGTTCTTCCATATCGATACCGTCTTTCTTCTTGAAAGTGAACACGCACTTGTGGTCAAACAAGAAAGCCAGTGAACCCATTGTTCCCAAGTTACCGCCGAACTTGTTGAACACGGAACGCACATCGGCTACTGTACGGGTAGTATTATCAGTCAGCGTATCCACAAAAACAGCTACACCGTGAGGACCGTATCCTTCATAAGTCATACCCTTATAGTCGCTCTGGTCCTTACCCATCGCATTTTTGATAGCACGTTCAATATTATCCTTCGGCATGTTTTCACGCTTACAAGTAGCGATAACCGAACGCAGTGTCGGGTTGTTTTCCGGCTCCGGACCACCGGCCTTCACCGCAATAGCAATTTGTTTACCCAGTCTTGTAAAGGTCTTTGCCATGTGACCCCATCTTTTCAATTTGGCAGCTTTTCTATATTCAAACGCTCTTCCCATTGGAACTGTATTTTAAATTATGAATTATAAATTCTGAATAATGAATCAACGCAGCTTGGCATTCAACTTGTCCTCCAGGTTCTTCACTAGTTTGGACATAATCTTGTCAATCTGCTTATCGTTCAACGTGGCATTCTCATCCTGCAGCAGGAAGCTCACCGCATAACTCTTCTTACCGGCTTCCAGATTCTTACCCTCATAAACGTCGAAGAGAGAAACCTCCTTCAGCAGCTTTTTCTCCGTCTCGTAGGCAATCTTCTCGATTTCCGCAAACTGCACTTTCTTGTCGAGCAGTAACGCCAAGTCGCGTTTCACGGCAGGGAACTTGGAGATTTCCGTATAGCTCACCTTCACATTGCGGATGGCCTTCAGCAATTCTTTCCAGTTGAAATCGGCATAGTAAACCTCGTTGTCAATATCGAGTGCCTTCAGCAGCTTCTTTGTTACAATACCGAAAGTAGCCAACCGCTTTCCACCCCTTGTCTGTACGGATAAACCGGCAGCATAGATGTCATCAGTCAGATTGCCGACAACCAGATCATGCATATGCAGCCCCAATCTGGCAAAAACATTCTCAACGTATGCCTTCAGCTCATATACCGAGCTGTTCTCATCCGGATGAGCCCATGAGTTGGTCACCCTCTTGCCAGTCACCCACAAACCAAGATGATAGTCTTCGGAATAAGCGGCAAGCACTTTCTCCGGATTCTTCTTTTCCTCGTTGAAGTGATAACAATTACCGAATTCAAAGAATTTCAGGTCTGCATTCTTACGGTTGGCGTTGTGCGAGATGCTTTCCAATCCACCGAAAAGCAGTGTCTGACGCATGGCATTCAAGTCTGCACTCAACGGATTCAGCAACATTACCAGATTCTTTGACGGATAAGACTCCAGGTTGTCATAGTAAGCGGCACGGGTCAACGAGTTGTTCAGAATCTCATTAAAACCACAGCCCACCAGCTGCTCGGCAACCAGGTTCTGCAGTTTGTTGGATTTATCATATTCACCCTTGGTAGTCAGACAAGACTTCAAGGTAGTCGGAATCTCCACATTATTATATCCGTAGATACGCAGGATATCCTCTATTACATCGCAATCGCGCTGCACGTCCACACGGTAAGGAGGAACATCCAGTGTAAGCCCTTCGGCTGTCTCGTCTACAATCTTCATTTCCAGACTTGTCACGATGCTCTTGATGGTATCCACCGGAATAACTTTGCCAATCAGTGAGTTCACTTTCTCATAGGCAAGTTCCACACGGAAATCCTTGGCAGGAGCGGCGCACACATCTTTTATTTCAGAAGAAATGGTACCTCCGGCAAGTTCCTTTACCATCAAAGCAGCCAGCTTCAGGCAGTAAATAGTGGCATTCGGGTCAATACCTCTTTCAAAACGGAAAGAAGCATCTGTGTTCAATCCATGACGACGGGCTGTCTTGCGTACCCATGTCGGATGGAAGTAGGCACTTTCAAGGAACACATCCTTGGTGGTTTCCGTAGAACCGGAATCCAGACCGCCGAACACACCGGCAATACACATCGCCTCTTCCTTGTTGCAAATCATCAGGTCGCGTTCGTTCAATTTACGTTCCACGCCATCAAGAGTTACAAACGGAGTACCTTCCGGCATGGTCTTTACAATCACCTCACCGCCTTTAATCTTATCTGCATCGAAGCAGTGCAGCGGCTGGCCGAAAGCATGGACTATATAGTTGGTAATATCCACCACATTATTGATAGGACGCAGACCGATAATACGCAACTTGTTCTGCAACCATTCGGGGCTTTCTTTCACTGTAACCCCTTTCACCGTAACGCCGGCATATCGGGGACATGCCTCGCTGTTCTCTACAGTTACTTTAATATCCAAGTCGTGATTTTCTACCGCAAAAGCCTCTACCGAAGGTTTCTTTAAAGTAGCCGGCTTACCGTTCTGTATCAAGTAGGCATACAAGTCGCGTGCCACCCCATAATGTGAGCAAGCATCGGCACGGTTGGGAGTGATGTCCACTTCCAGCACGTAATCGCTCTTGATGTTATAGTAGTCCTTGGCAAGCGTACCCGGAACAGCTGTCTCCGGCAGTACGATGATGCCCGCGTGGTCTGTACCGATACCGATTTCATCCTCAGCACAAATCATGCCGACAGATTCCACGCCACGAAGTTTTGATTTCTTGATGGTAAAGCACTCGTCACCGTCATACAGTTTTGTACCCAACGTGGCTACTACCACTTTCTGTCCGGCAGCTACATTCGGAGCGCCGCATACAATCTGCACGGGTTCACCTTGTCCCAGGTTCACCGTAGTGATGTGCATATGGTCTGAGTTAGGATGAGCTTCGCATGTCAGCACTTCGCCGATGACCAGTCCTTCCAGTCCGCCTTTAATGGTTTGCACCTCTTCCACACTTCCCGTTTCCAGTCCGATGGAGGTCAGTGCCGCAGCAACTTCATCCGGTGTCAAATCGAAATCGACATACTCTTTCAACCAATTATAAGAGATATTCATATCATTATATTTTTATTGTTTCCAAAAGTGACCTGCAAAGGTAATAAGATTTTTTGGTTGGCAGGGAATTATAAATGAAGAAAATAACAAAAAGGCGATGAAGTGCTTTTCCTTCACCGCCTTTCTCCTAA
>ENA-OPYP01000005-OPYP01000005.1-human-gut-metagenome-genome-assembly--contig:-NODE-5-length-20217-cov-0.796167_pt1 | contig 20217 bp, 14 predicted proteins | sample MGYA00242638_ERZ504484 | MGnify/ENA primary metagenome ERZ504484 (study PRJEB26092, sample SAMD00036300) | human gut metagenome | host: Homo sapiens | study: EMG produced TPA metagenomics assembly of the... | reverse complement strand
CTCAAAAACAGGAAAACATGGAACAACAGAAAGAACAGCAGGAAAGCCCGCAACAGACGCAGGGCAGACAGGGCTACCAACCCATCAACGAGAGCAAAATCAACTGGCAGGAGCTGGAGGACAGATGGGGCGTGAAGCGTGACGACCTTGAAAAGTCCGGAGACCTTACGAAGATGCTCCACTACGGCAAGTCCGACTTGGTAAAGGTCAAGCCCACCTTCGGCGGCGAATCATTCGAGCTGGACGCCCGCCTCTCCTTCAAGAAGGACGGCGAGGGAAATGTCAGCCTCGTGCCGCACTTCATCCGCAAGGAGCAGAAGTTAGATGAGTACAAGGAACACAAATTCTCCGACGATGACCGGAAGAACCTGCGCGAAACGGGCAACCTCGGCAGGGTCGTGGACATTGTGGACAGGGAAACGGGCGAAAATCATCCCCTCCTACATCAGCATCGACCGCAAGACGAATGAAATCACGGACATTCCGGCAAACAAGGTGCGCATCCCGGAGCGCATCGGCAAGACGGAAATCACCAAACAGGAGCAGGACATGCTCCGCGCCGGACTGCCCGTGCGCGACAAGCTCATCGAGCGCAACGACGGCAGGAAGTTCGTCACCACCCTGCAAGTGAACGTGGAGCAGCGCGGCGTGGAGTTCGTGCCGGGAACCGGCAAGTCGCCCCGTACCGCACAGACGCAGGAAGCCAAAGGTGACACCTCGAAAAGTCAGGCGCAAGGCGGGGAAAATGCCGCACAGACCAAGAAGGAGCAACGCCGCAACACGTGATGAACGAGGACGGCAGCATCCGCCCCATCAGCAAATGGAGCGGCGTGAACTTCACCGACAAGCAGAAAGCCGACTACGTGGCGGGTAAAGCCGTGAAACTGGAGAACGTGACCGACAAGCAGGGCTTCCATGCCACGATGTATATCAAGTTCAACCCGGAGAAGGGCCGCCCGTACCGCTACGAAACGAACCCCGACAACGCCCAGCAGGTCGCCCCGTCCAACGAGAGCCGCACACAGGTGGCGGTGAACAACGAGGGCAAAACCAACGAGGCGACAAAGAAACCTGAAAGAGCCTTTGCAGAAAGGTCAGACCGCCCCAAAGGACGACCGCCAGCAACAGCAGCAGGAGAAGCCGAAAAAGAAGAACAACAAAGGCATGAAAATGTAATCCCGTGTCCGCCACTGAATCCAAAATAAAATCCAAAGTATCAACAAAAAAGCAAGAAAACATGAAGACAATCATTGCAGAAAAGCCCTCCGTGGCACGTGAAATCGCCCGCATCGTGGGCGCGACAAAGAGAGAGGAAGGATATTTCGAAGGAGGCGGCTATGCCGTGACATGGGCATTCGGACACCTCGTTCAGCTTGCCATGCCCGACGGCTACGGCGTGCGCGGATTTGTCCGTGACAACCTCCCGATTATTCCCGACACATTCACGCTCGTCCCCCGTCAGGTCAGGACGGAGAAAGGTTACAAGCCCGACAGCGGCGTGGTGTCGCAGATAAAAGTCATCAAAAGACTGTTCGACACAAGCGAACAAATCATCGTGGCGACCGATGCCGGACGCGAGGGAGAGCTTATCTTCCGCTACCTCTACCACTATACGGGTTGCACCACTCCTTTCGTGCGTCTGTGGATCAGCTCGCTCACCGACAAGGCTATCCGTGAGGGACTGCGCAACCTCGAAGACGGCAGCAGGTACGACAACCTATACCTCGCCGCCAAAGCGCGGAGCGAATCCGACTGGCTCGTGGGCATCAACGGCACTCAGGCGTTATCCATAGCCGCCGGACATGGCACGTATTCGGTGGGGCGTGTGCAGACACCCACGCTGGCGATGGTGTGTGAACGCTATTGGGAGAACCGCCGTTTTACGTCCGAAGCATTCTGGCAGCTCCATATCGCAACAGACGGTTGCGACGGCGAGGTCGTGAAACTCTCATCCTCCGAGAAATGGAAGTCGAAAGAACCGGCAACGGAGCTATATAATAAGGTAAAGGCGGCAGGCAGCGCAACGGTAACGAAAGCAGAGCGTAAGGAGAAGACGGAGGAAACTCCCTTGCTGTACGACCTGACCACGCTCCAAAAAGAAGCCAACGCCAAGCACGGCTTCACGGCGGAACAGACGCTTGAAATCGCGCAGAAACTCTACGAAAAGAAGTTGATAACCTATCCGAGAACGGGAAGCCGCTACATCCCCGAAGACGTGTTCGCTGAAATCCCCAAGCTACTCGCCTTTATCGGCACGCAGCCCGAATGGAAAGACAAGGTGCGGGCAAAAGCCATCCCGACACGCCGTAGCGTGGATGACGGCAAGGTAACAGACCACCATGCCCTGCTCGTCACGGGAGAGAAACCGCTCTTCCTCTCCAAAGAGGACAGCACCATTTATCAGATGATTGCCGGACGAATGATAGAGGCATTCTCCGAAAAATGCGTCAAGGACGTGACTGCTGTCACGGCAGAATGTGCCGGAGTGGAGTTCACCGTGAAAGGCAGTGTCGTGAAGCAAGCCGGATGGCGTGCCGTCTATGGCGAGGAAAAGGAGGAAACTACCATCCCCGGCTGGCAGGATGGCGACACGCTCACGCTGAAAGCCACCTCCATCACCGAAGGAAAGACCAAACCCAAGCCGCTGCATACCGAAGCCACCCTGCTCTCGGCAATGGAAACAGCGGGCAAGGAAATTGAGGACGACGCGCTGCGGCAGGCGATGAAGGACTGCGGCATCGGCACTCCCGCCGACACGAGCGTCCATCATCGAAACGCTTTTCAAGCGCGGTTACATGGAACGCTGCAAGAAGTCGCTTGTTCCCACCGAAAAGGGACTCGCCCTCAATTCCGTGGTGAAGACGATGCGCATCGCCGATGTAGCCATGACGGGCGAATGGGAAAAGGAACTGGCACGTATCGAGCGCGGGGAACTGCCGCCGACACTTTCCGCAAGGAGATAGAGGCGTACACACGGGAAATCACCTCCGAACTGCTCTCGTGCGACAAGCTCTTCGGCAGCCGTGATTCCGGCTGCGCGTGTCCCAAGTGCGGCACGGGCAGGATGCGGTTCTACGGCAAGGTGGTACGTTGCGACAACACGGAGTGCGGACTGCCCGTGTTCCGGCAGAAAGCGGGACGCACCCTGTCCGACGACGAAATCAAAGACCTGCTCACCGACGGGCACACCAAGCCGCTCAAAGGCTTCAAGAGCAAGCAGGGCAAGAACTTCGATGCCATAGTCGCCTTTGACGGGGAATATAACACGACGTTCGTGTTCCCGGAAAAGAAATGCAAGTCTTCCTATCCGAAAAAAAAGGAAATAATCACTAACTTTTGATAAGTTAGGCTGCATCTCAACAATAGAAACAAACAAGTTTTTTTCGTATTGTCTTCGATTTGCACTAACTTTGCCACTTGTTCAGAGTAATGAATTGTTCTTCGATACCGGATTACACTCATACTTTGGATTTAGTGGTGGCACTCGGAGGGATACCGAGTGCCTTTTTCTTCCTTTTTCCAATCAATTATCCCGTTAAATATCAATCCACTAAACTCCAAAGTAATGAACAACAAGAAGAAAAACGAGGGTCAGACCGACTTTTCCTATTACGGTCTGTACCTGCTGGACTACCTCCGCACGAACAAGTTTGAACAGGCTGACGACACCGCTTTCATACGGGAACGGGCCGACCGTGCCGCCGAAACGTATGAAAAGGCTCGGCTCGAAGGCTATCCCGCCGACGGTGCGCAGGAACTGGCTATGGACACGCTGCTGCGCGGGCTGCGTTATTCCCGTTACGACATCCTCCGCGAAGTCGTGGAGAACGAGTTTTCCGATGAAGTGCCGGAAGAGAAGCGTGAAGCCTTTATCCATAAACTCCTGCCGCTTGTCGGCAACGTGTTCTCCGTCTATGACCTCTCGGACGACAACTTCGCCCTGTCTTCCGATTACGACCTGCTCTACACGGAGCTGACGGGGGCAACCGTCCTTTACATCGGGGAATATGGCGTTTAACCGCAAACAGAAACTGCGGGACAACATCGAGGCGATACGGACGGCATTCATCCTTGACAGGGAAAACAGGACAGCGACAACCGAAGAGCGTGCCATACTTCAAAGGTACTGCGGTTTCGGCGGTCTGAAATGTATCCTCAACCCTGCAAAGGAACTGACGGATGCCGTCCGGTGGGCGAAATCCGACCTCGAACTGTTCGCCCCGACAGTGGAGTTGCACAGGCTTATCCGTGAGAACAGCAAGGACGAAACAGAGTACAAGCGGTTTGTGGATTCGCTGAAAGCGTCCGTGCTGACCGCTTTCTACACCCCCAAAGAGATAACCGACACCATCGCGGACGTGCTGGCAGATTACAGCGTCCGCCCCGCCCGTATGCTCGAACCGTCGGCGGGGGTTGGCGTGTTCGTGGATTCCATGCTGCGGCACAACCCCAATGCGGATGTGATGGCTTTCGAGAAGGATCTGCTCACGGGTACAATCCTGAGGCATCTCTATCCCGGCAAGAAAACGCGCACCTGCGGTTTTGAGAAAATCGAAAGACCGTTCAACAATTATTTCGACTTGGCGGTGTCCAACATTCCGTTCGGAGACATAGCCGTGTTCGACCCTGAGTTTCAGCGGAGCGACTCATTCGGCAGACGCTCCGCCCAGAAAGCCATCCACAACTATTTCTTTCTCAAAGGACTGGATGCCGTGCGTGACGGCGGTATCGTGGCGTTCATCACCTCGCAAGGGGTATTGAACAGCACCAAGACCTCCGTGCGTAACGAGCTGTTCAGTCAGGCCAATCTGGTATCCGCGATACGCCTGCCCAACAACCTGTTCACGGACAACGCGGGCACGGAGGTGGGCAGTGACCTGATTGTCCTGCAAAAGAACCTCAGCAAGAAGGAAATGTCGCAGGACGAGCGGCTGATGACCGTGATACAGACGGACACGAAAACCGCCCTGACCGACAACGCCTATTTCATCCACCACCCGGAACGCATCGTGCATACGACGGCGAAACTTGACACCGACCCATACGGGAAGCCCGCTATGGTCTATCTGCACGAGGGCAAGGCAGCAGGCATCGCCGGGGATTTGCACCGTATGCTCGACGAGGATTTCCATTACAGGCTCGCCATGCGTCTGTATTCGGGTTCAATCCGGCAGTCGGGAACGGAAGAAAAAGTTACCGTTCAAAAGGAGGTGGAGCGTACTGCCATAAAGATGGAAACAACATCTTCGATGCAGGCGGTGGAAACTCCGACGGAGAAACCGCAACCCACAGAGGAAAAGCCGGAGATAGAGCCACGTCCGAAATATTCTGACGGTGTGCAGCTATCCTTGCTCGATCTCTGGGGGATGACGGAAGAAGTCAGCCAACAACCGAAAACCGCCAAAAAGAAAAAGGAGGCGAAAAAGGAAAGCTCGGCAAGGCGCGTTCTACCCAAGCCACAGGTGCATGTCACACAAAATGTTACGGCTGTGCCGACGGCTACCACCCCTAAGACTGTAACAGAGAACAAGGAGGCTAAAACGGAGAACACCGCCAAGCCTGCCGACCCGGACGACATCTATGCCACGTTGGACTGGGATACCAATCCTCCCATCAACGGCTTCTACGAGATGATGATGGATTTGACGCCGGAACGCAGGAAGGAACTTCGGGAACTGGCAAGGCAGCATAACGAGAAACAAGCGGCGGCGGAAAAGATGGAAGTGAAAGCCGTGCCGGACACTCCCCGTGAGCAACCACGGCAGGAGGAAACACAGCCGGAAGCAGTCACCGCACCTGCCGTTACAGATACCCCACCGGAAGCGGTGGCGACCTCCCTTTTCCCCGACATCGAAGCGGAGAAGCCGAAGGAAGAAGTCGTGGACCTTTCGCCGCGTGCCTACCACCGCACGCCGGAGATGCACCTGCGCGAAGGGTCGCTGGTGGCTGACAGGGGGCGTCATAACATCGGCTACCTGAAGGACATCACGCCATACGGGGCGACATTCCAGCCGCTCGACCTGAAAGGCTACCAGAAGGAGAAGGCGTTACAGTATGTTTTACTCCGTGACGCCTACGAGCGGCTGTACCGCTATGAATCGAACCTGCATGAAGCAAATGTCCCGTGGCGAGAGCATCTAAACACCTGTTACGATGAGTTTGTCATGCGCTACGGCAACCTCAACGCCAAGCAGAACGTGAAGTTAGTGATGATGGACGCGGGCGGGCGTGACATCCTTTCGCTGGAACGGGCGGAGAACGGGAAGTTTGTCAAGGCGGACATCTTCGAGCGTCCCGTTTCCTTCTCCGTGGAGAGCCATGCCAACGTCGGCTCACCCGAAGAAGCACTGTCCGCGTCGCTCAACAAGTTCGGCACTGTCGATCTCGACTATATGCGGGAGATAACCGACAGTACGGCGGAGGATTTGCTCACAGCCCTGCAAGGGCGCATCTATTACAATCCGCTCGTAACCGGTTACGAGATTAAGGACCGCTTTATTGCCGGAAACGTGATAGAGAAAGCGGAACGCATAGAGGCTTGGATGGGCGAAAACCCCGAAAGTGAACGTATGCCGGAGGTGAAGCAGGCGTTGGAGGCTCTGAAAGATGCCGAACCGCCGCGCATCGCTTTTGAAGACCTTGATTTCAATTTCGGGGAACGCTGGATTCCGACGGGTGTCTATGCCGCCTACATGAGCCGGCTGTTCGACACGGAGGTGAAAATCGCCTACTCTGCAAGCATGGACGAGTTTTCGGTGGCGTGCGGCTACCGCACCATGAAAATCACGGACGAGTTTCTGGTGAAGGGGTATTACCGTAACTATGACGGCATGCACCTTCTGAAACACGCCCTGCACAACACCTGTCCCGACATGATGAAGTCCATCGGCAGGGACGAGCATGGCAACGACATCAAGGTGCGCGACAGCGAGGGAATACAGCTCGCCAACGCCAAGATTGACGAGATACGAAACGGCTTCTCCGAATGGCTCGAAGAGCAGTCGCCACAGTTCAAGGAGCGGCTGACGACGATGTATAACCGCAAGTTCAACTGTTTCGTGCGCCCGAAGTATGACGGCTCGCATCAGACTTTTCCCGACCTCAATCTGAAAGGGCTGGCAAGCCGGGGCATCAGGAGCGTCTATCCCTCGCAGATGGATTGCGTCTGGATGCTGAAACAGAACGGCGGCGGAATTTGTGACCACGAGGTTGGAACCGGCAAGACGCTGATAATGTGCATCGCCGCGCATGAAATGAAGCGTCTGAACTTGGCGCACAAGCCGATGATTATCGGGCTGAAAGCCAATGTTGCGGAGATTGCCGCCACCTATCAAGCGGCATATCCCAACGCGAGGATTCTGTACGCTTCGGAGAAAGACTTTTCGACCGCCAACCGCGTGCGTTTCTTCAACAACATCAAGAACAACGACTACGATTGTGTCATTATGTCGCACGACCAGTTCGGCAAGATACCGCAGTCGCCGGAGTTGCAGCAGCGCATCCTGCAAGCGGAGCTTGACACGGTGGAGGAAAACCTCGAAGTGCTGCGCCAGCAGGGAAAGAACGTATCGCGGGCGATGCTGAAAGGTCTGGAGAAGCGCAAGCATAACCTTGAAGCGAAATTGGAGAAGGTGGAACACGCCATAAAGTCACGCACGGACGACGTGGTGGACTTCAAGCAGATGGGCATCGACCACATTTTCATTGATGAATCGCACCAGTTCAAGAATCTGACTTTCAACACGCGCCACGACCGTGTGGCGGGATTGGGGAACAGCGAGGGAAGCCAGAAGGCACTGAACATGCTCTTTGCTATCCGCACCATACAGGAGCGCACGGGCAAGGACTTGGGGGCGACCTTCCTCTCCGGCACGACTATCAGCAACTCGCTGACTGAGCTGTACCTGCTGTTCAAGTACCTGCGCCCGAAGGAGCTGGAACGGCAGGACATTCGATGTTTTGATGCGTGGTCGGCGATATTTGCCAAGAAGACAACGGATTTTGAGTTCAACGTGACGAACAACGTGGTGCAGAAGGAGCGTTTCCGCTACTTCATCAAAGTGCCGGAGCTTGCCGCCTTCTATAATGAAATCACGGACTACCGCACGGCGGAGGATGTGGGCGTGGACCGTCCCAACAAAAACGAGATACTGCACCACATACCGCCCACGCCGGAGCAGGAGGACTTCATACAGAAGCTGATGCAATTCGCCAAGACGGGCGACGCCACCCTGTTGGGCAGACTGCCGCTTTCGGAAACGGAGGAAAAGGCGAAGATGCTTATCGCCACGGACTATGCCCGGAAGATGGCACTCGACATGCGCATGATAGACCCGCATTACGAAGACCACCCCGACAACAAGGCGAGCCACTGTGCCAAAATAATCGCGGAGTATTATCAAAAATACGACGCGCAGAAAGGCACGCAGTTCGTTTTCTCTGACTTGGGGACTTACCAGCCGGGCGATGGGTGGAACGTCTATTCGGAAATCAAGCGCAAACTGACGGAGGACTACGGCATACCGCCAAGCGAGGTGCGCTTCATTCAGGAGTGCAAGACCGACAAGGCTCGGAAGGCGGTGATAGATGCCATGAACGCCGGGACGGTGCGTGTGCTGTTCGGCTCCACCTCCATGCTCGGAACGGGTGTGAACGCACAGAAACGGTGTGTGGCAATTCATCATCTTGATACGCCGTGGCGACCGTCCGACCTGCAACAGCGTGACGGACGGGGAGTTAGAGCAGGCAACGAGATAGCCAAGCATTTCGCCGGGAACAACGTGGACGTAATAATCTACGCGGTGGAAAAATCACTGGACAGTTACAAGTTCAACCTCCTGCACTGCAAGCAGACTTTCATCAGCCAGCTTAAAAGCGGTGCTATGGAAGCGCGTACCATCGACGAGGGGGCAATGGACGAGAAATCGGGCATGAACTTCTCGGAATATATGGCGTTGCTATCCGGCAACACCGACCTGCTGGACAAGGCGAAACTGGAAAAACGTATCGCCTCGCTCGAAGGGGAACGCAAGTCGTTCAACAAGGGCAAGCGTGATTCGGAGTTCAAGCTGGAATCGAAGACCCGCGAGCTGGGCAACAACACAGCTTTCATAGATGCCATGACGGAGGACTGGAACCGCTTCCTCTCTGTGGTGCAGACCGACAAGGAGGGCAATCACCTTAATATAATAAAGGTGGACGGAGTGGATTCCGCCGATGAGAAAGTCATCGGAAAGCGTTTGCAGGAGATAGCCAAGAATGCCACGACCGGAGGGTTGTACACGCAGGTTGGAGAGTTTTACGGTTTCCCGATAAAGGTGGTCAGCGAAAGGATACTCAAAGAGGGATTGGAGTTTACCGACAACCGCTTCGTGGTCGAGGGGAACTACAAGTACACCTACAACAACGGGCATCTGGCGCTGGCTGACCCGTTGGCCGCCGCCCGCAACTTCCTCAACGCGATTGAGAGAATCCCCTCCATCATCGACCAGTATAAAGCGAAGAATGAGGTCTTGGAACGTGAGATACCGCAGTTGCAGGAGATAGCAGGCAAGGTGTGGAAGAAGGAGGAAGAACTGAAACAGTTGAAGTCCGAACTTGCCGCCCTTGACCGCAAGATACAGCTGGAACTTGCGCCGCCTACACCCGAAATCACCGAAAAGGAGCATGAAGGGCAACAGGTCAAACCGGAAGCGAAAGGTGTGCGAAACGGTATCAGGCAATATCCCGAAGATACATCACCGCAAATACGCAATCCATCGGAAAGTATTATCGCCAATCACACCATAACTGGGCATCCGGGGCTGTATGCCAAGGAGGAAACCCGGTCCAAAGGATTGAAAATATAACCTTAGGAATTTTATCTGAAGTATTAATAAGGGCTATCCCAAAAGGTCTAAAAGTAAATTTTATCCTTTCTGCAAGTATCTGTAGGATGGCAACTGCATTTTTTTTCTTTTTGGGCAGCCCTTATTAAAATTTATTCTTATTTTAGGTTATATACATTCATGTCCATTTATGTAAAAAAATCCTGCTGACCTTGTTTATGTCTTGTCAGTCACCATTTGCAAAACCATATTTGACCCTCAAAGAGGCTGAATTTGATAAGCAACTTGCTACATACTCATAATAAGGAGCTAAATAGAACACGAATGGGAAATACTCAAATGCCAAACTAAAGAAGATATTGGCCAAAATAAACGTTATACCGAGAGAGAAACTTGATTTTTTTCAACTTCCTAAAACGTTGTTGTTCAAACATTTCTACTTATTTGTACTTACCAGTTGAACCTACGCTTCCCTAATAAAATGTCTATGGTAAAAAGTTAAAAAATCCTCCCACTTTTGTTAGATATATTTTTTTGTGTAATTTTGTAATCGTTATGCGGCAGTAATAATATACATATTAATACGAGTTAGTAATCCTGTAGTTCTCACATGCTACGAGGAGGTATTAAAAGGTGCGTTTCGACAATGCATCTATTGTAGTATATTATTGCTTAATCCAAATGAATATTATAAATTTAGGAATTCTTGCTCACATTGATGCAGGAAAAACTTCCGTAACCGAGAATCTGCTGTTTGCCAGTGGAGCAACGGAAAAGTGCGGCCGTGTGGATAATGGTGACACCATAACAGACTCTATGGATATAGAGAAACGTAGAGGAATTACTGTTCGGGCTTCTACGACATCTATTATCTGGAATGGAGTGAAATGCAATATCATTGACACTCCGGGACACATGGATTTTATTGCGGAAGTGGAGCGGACATTCAAAATGCTTGATGGAGCAGTCCTCATCTTATCCGCAAAGGAAGGCATACAAGCGCAAACAAAGTTGCTGTTCAATACTTTACAAAAACTGCAAATCCCGACAATTATATTTATCAATAAAATTGACCGTGACGGTGTGAATTTAGAGCGTTTGTATCTGGATATAAAAACAAATCTGTCTCAAGATGTCCTGTTTATGCAAACTGTTGTCGATGGATTGGTTTATCCGATTTGCTCCCAAACATATATAAAGGAAGAATACAAAGAATTTGTATGCAACCATGACGACAATATATTAGAACGATATTTGGCGGATAGCGAAATTTCACCGGCTGATTATTGGAATACGATAATCGATCTTGTGGCAAAAGCCAAAGTCTATCCGGTACTACATGGATCAGCAATGTTCAATATCGGTATCAATGAGTTGTTGGACGCCATCTCTTCTTTTATACTTCCTCCAGAATCAGTCTCAAACAGACTTTCAGCTTATCTCTATAAGATAGAGCATGACCCCAAAGGACATAAAAGAAGTTTTCTAAAAATAATTGACGGAAGTCTGAGACTTCGAGACATTGTAAGAATCAACGATTCGGAAAAATTCATCAAGATTAAAAATCTAAAGACTATTTATCAGGGCAGAGAGATAAATGTTGATGAAGTGGGGGCCAATGATATCGCGATTGTAGAAGATATGGAAGATTTTCGAATCGGAGATTATTTAGGTACTAAACCTTGTTTGATTCAAGGGTTATCTCATCAGCATCCCGCTCTCAAATCCTCCGTCCGGCCAGACAGGTCCGAAGAGAGAAGCAAGGTGATATCCGCTCTGAATACATTGTGGATTGAAGACCCGTCTTTGTCCTTTTCCATAAACTCATATAGTGATGAATTGGAAATCTCGTTATATGGTTTGACACAAAAGGAAATCATACAGACATTGCTGGAAGAACGATTTTCCGTAAAGGTCCATTTTGATGAGATCAAGACTATCTACAAAGAACGACCTGTAAAAAAAGGTCAATAAGATTATTCAGATCGAAGTGCCACCCAACCCTTACTGGGCCACAATAGGGCTGACGCTTGAACCCTTGCCGTTAGGGACAGGGTTGCAAATCGAAAGTGACATCTCCTATGGTTATCTGAACCATTCTTTTCAAAATGCCGTTTTTGAAGGGATTCGTATGTCTTGCCAATCTGGTTTACATGGATGGGAAGTGACTGATCTGAAAGTAACTTTTACTCAAGCCGAGTATTATAGCCCGGTAAGTACACCTGCTGATTTCAGACAGCTGACCCCTTATGTCTTCAGGCTGGCTTTGCAACAGTCAGGTGTGGACATTCTCGAACCGATGCTCTATTTTGAGTTGCAGATACCCCAAGCGGCAAGTTCCAAAGCTATTACAGATTTGCAAAAAATGATGTCTGAGATTGAAGACATCAGTTGCAATAATGAGTGGTGTCATATTAAAGGGAAAGTTCCATTAAATACAAGTAAAGACTACGCCTCAGAAGTAAGTTCATACACTAAGGGCTTAGGCGTTTTTATGGTCAAGCCATGCGGGTATCAAATAACAAAAGGCGATTATTCTGATAATATCCGCATGAACGAAAAAGATAAACTTTTATTCATGTTCCAAAAATCAATGTCATCAAAATAATGGAGCGGTCAGGAAATTTCTATAAGGCAATACAGTTGGGATATATACTTATCTCCATTCTTATCGGATGTATGGCATATAATAGCCTCTATGAATGGCAGGAGATAGAAGCATTAGAACTTGGCAATAAAAAAATAGACGAGCTCCGAAAAGAAATAAACAATATCAATATTCAAATGATAAAATTTTCTCTATTGGGTGAAACAATACTGGAATGGAACGATAAAGATATCGAGCATTACCATGCACGGCGTATGGCAATGGACAGTATGCTCTGCCGTTTCAAGGTCACCTATCCAGCAGAGCGCATCGATAGTGTGCGCAGTCTTTTAGAGGATAAGGAACGACAGATGTTCCAGATAGTCCGGTTAATGGATGAACAACAATCTATTAACAAGAAGATAGCCAATCAAATTCCGGTTATTGTGCAGAAAAGTGTGCAGGAACAGTCCAAAAAGCCAAAACGAAAAGGTTTCTTGGGCATCTTTGGCAAAAAAGAGGGAACGAAGCCAACGACAACAACGACTACGCTCCGTTCATCCAATAGAAACATGGTCAACGAACAGAAAGCGCAGAGCCGTCGATTGTCAGAACAAGCCGATAGTCTTGCTGCCCGTAATGCAGAACTTAACAGACAACTGCAAGGATTGATTTGCCAAATCGAAAAGAAGGTACAATCTGATTTACAAAATAGAGAAAGCGAGATAACAGCGATGCGTAAAAAATCATTTATGCAGATAGGCGGCTTGATGGGATTTGTTCTTTTGCTGTTGGTCATTTCCTATATCATCATACACCGTGATGCAAAGAACATTAAACGATACAAACGCAAGACAACGGATTTGATCGAGCAATTGGAACAGTCCGTGCAACAAAATGAGGTACTCATAACCTCCCGAAAGAAAGCGGTACATACTATTACCCATGAGTTGCGTACACCACTGACGGCAATAACTGGCTATACCGAACTTTTGCGGAAAGAATGCAATAGCGGTAATAATGGGCAATATATCCGAAATATACTGCAATCCTCCGACCGTATGCGGGATATGCTCAACACTTTGCTTGACTTCTTCCGCCTGGACAACGGCAAGGAACAGCCCCGTCTGTCACCCTGCCGGATTTCTGCAATCACGCACACACTTGAAACGGAGTTCATTCCTGTTGCAGTGAACAAAGGGTTGTCCTTGTCCGTGAAGACTGGACACGATGCCATTGTATTGACCGACAAAGAGCGAATAATACAAATCGGGAATAACCTGCTGTCAAACGCAGTCAAGTTCACAGAAGAAGGCGGTGTTTCTTTGATTACTGAATATGATAATGGAGTTCTGACACTGGTCGTTGAAGATACAGGTACAGGCATGACAGAAGAGGAACAGAAACAAGCGTTCGGTGCGTTTGAACGTCTATCAAATGCCGCCGCAAAGGAGGGTTTCGGGCTTGGGCTTGCCATAATGCGTAATATTGTGTCGATGCTTGGCGGAACAATCCGTTTGGACAGCAAGAAAGGGAAAGGCAGTCGTTTCACAGTTGAAATTTCTATGCAGGAAGCTGAAGAACAGCTTGGATATACAAGCAATACACCTGTTTATCATAACAATAAATTCCATGATGTTGTCGCCATTGACAATGATGAGGTATTACTTCTGATGCTGAAAGAGATGTACTCCCAAGAAGGAATACACTGCGACACTTGCACCGATGCTGCGGAACTGATGGAAATGATACGCCAGAAAGAATACAGCCTGTTGCTGACAGACTTGAATATGCCCGGTATAAACGGTTTCGAATTACTGGAACTGTTGCGTTCGTCCAACGTGGGCAATTCACCAACAATCCCGGTGGTTGTGGCAACCGCTTCGGGCAGTTGTAACAAAGGGGAACTATTGGCAAAAGGCTTTGCCGGATGCCTGTTCAAGCCGTTCTCCATATCGGAGTTGATGGAGGTTTCCGACAGGTGTGCCATAAAAGAAACACCGGACGGGAAACCGGATTTTTCAGCTTTGCTGTCTTACGGCAATGAGCCGTTATGCTGGAAAAGTTGATGACGGAAACTGAAAAAGAGATGCAGACAATACGGGAAGCGGCAACAGAAAAAGACCTGCAAAAGCTGGATTCCCTGACACACCACCTGCGCAGCTCGTGGGAGGTGGCTACGTGCCGACCAACCGCTAAATGTACTTTACAGATTGCTTCATGGCGATGTACTCCCGGATGGTGAAGCGTTAAGCCATGCCGTGACTGCCGTGCTGGATAAGGGAGCGGAAATAATCCGGTTGGCAGAAGAGGAAAGGAGAAAATACGAAGATGGATAAGACAACAATAATTGTGGTAGAAGACAATATCGTGTACTGCGAGTTTGTCTGCAACATGCTGGCGCGGGAGGGCTACCGCACCGTGAAGGCTTACCACCTCTCAACCGCGAAGAAACATCTACAACAGGCGACAGATAATGACATCGTGGTTGCCGACCTGCGCCTGCCTGACGGTAACGGCATTGACCTTTTGCGCTGGATGCGAAAGGAGGGAAAGATGCAGCCCTTCATCATTATGACCGACTACGCCGAAGTTAATACCGCCGTGGAAAGCATGAAACTCGGCTCGATAGACTATATTCCCAAACAGCTTGTGGAGGATAAACTTGTCCCCCTGATCCGTTCCATACTGAAAGAACGTCAGGCAGGACAACGCCGTATGCCTGTGTTCGCCCGTGACGGTTCCGCATTTCAGAAAATCATGCACCGTATAAGCTGGTAGCCGCTACCGATATGAGCGTGATGATATTCGGAGAGAACGGCACGGGTAAGGAACATATTGCCCACCACCTGCACGACAAGAGCAAGCGGGCAGTCAAGCCATTCGTGGCGGTGGACTGCGGTTCACTCACCAAAGAGCTTGCGCCCTCGGCCTTCTTCGGACACGTCAAGGGAGCGTTTACAGGAGCAGATTGTGCCAAGAAAGGATATTTCCATGAGGCGGAAGGCGGCACGCTGTTTCTGGACGAGGTAGGAAACCTCGCGTTGGAAACCCAACAGATGTTGCTCCGTGCCATACAGGAGAGGCGGTATCGCCCGGTCGGAGACAAGGCAGACAGGAGTTTCAATGTCCGCATCATCGCCGCCACCAACGAGGATCTGGAAGCGGCAGTGAGTGAAAAGCGTTTTCGGCAGGATCTTCTGTACCGCCTGCACGACTTCGGGATAACCGTTCCTCCGTTGCGTGACTGTCAAGAAGACATTATGCCGCTGGCAGAGTTCTTCCGTGATATGGCAAACAGAGAGCTGGAGTGTAGCGTGAGCGGGTTCAGTTCCGAAGCACGTAAAGCGTTGCTGACACACGCATGGCCGGGCAACGTGCGGGAACTTCGGCAGAAAGTTATGGGTGCTGTATTGCAGGCGCAGGAAGGTGTTGTCATGAAAGAGCATCTGGAACTTGCCGTGACGAAACCGACCTCTACTGTCAACTTCGCCCTGCGCAATGACGCGGAGGATAAGGAGCGGATATTGCGTGCGTTGAAACAGGCAAACGGCAACCGGAGTGTCGCCGCCGAACTGCTCGGAATAGGCAGGACAACACTATACAGCAAACTTGAAGAGTATGGACTTAAATATAAATTCAAGCAATCATAGCCTGTAATTCACTGAATTTGGCTATCTTTGCATAACATTTGAGAAAAACGGCGATTGGCAGGAGCTTTTCGCCGCCAACATATAGGATAAGACCGCAAGGCGTTTCAAGCGAAAATCTGGTAAATTGGAACTACGGAGACGATTGCGTGATGCTTATGCTATGCTTACGCATAGCGTGCATTCACGTACTCTCCGTAAAGGCTTTACCAGAGCCATCGCTTGAAGGTAGTGTGAATTGCACGCTACTTTTTTACCCTTGCCTAACGAAAGGAAACGATTATGGGTAAAGTTCAGATTCTCGCCGTACTGACGATGGACGGATGTCTTTCTTCAGAGTTATATGATAAAGCACATCAGGATTTGTGCCTTGACCGTTGCGGTCTTGATGAAATCAGGAAGAACGCCCTTTACCGCGTGACACCAGACTATTCCATTTCAATGCTGCACGAATGGAGAAAAGACGGCACAAACATCCGTTACCTCGCGGAAGCCACACCGGACACGGCAGACTATATAAACGGACTACTGCGTATGCACGCTGTGGATGAAATCATACTATACACCGTTCCTTTCATATCCGGAAGCGGACGACATTTTTTTAAGTCGGCTCTGCCAGAGCAACACTGGACGCTTTCCTCTTTGAAAAGTTTTCCCAACGGTGTATGCCGCATTATCTACATCCTTGATAAAAAAGCAAGATAGCCAAAATGTGCGGCAAGCATACATTTTTATTTTCAAGAATAGAATAAATGTTCTGATTACAAACAATTTAAGTCGGAGATAATTTGTCCCTGTGAAAAAAATATTGAATTTTATGCCTTTGAAATCCAGCACCTTGTAAAATTGAGTGTTGGATTTTTTTATTTTTCTGCCGCGTTTTTTTGCCAATTATATTCATGTGCGCACGCAGAAAACAAAGTGTAATTTTCAAAATTGACAGAACCATGAATTATTTCTTGCTGGCGGAAACCGACTTTTTCCGCCTGATAAACGAGCCGGCGACTGCAATATGGAAACGGCATACACGGCTTTCGCCACCCAAGTAATAGAACTGTGCAACGGCGGCATGGACATGAACCTTACCGTCATCGCGCTTGCCTACATCGAAATCGAGTTGCAGCACCATCCGGTGCGTAATCTGTCAGAAGAAAGAAGAGAGATTGCCGCCTACGTCAGCAAGGCTCTGTCTTTCGTAAGAAAGATGCAGAAATTCCTTGCCACGCCCCAAGTGCCACCACTAATATCCGCCAACAACGCAACAGAAACCACCGCCAGCCTTCTTTGGACGGGCAACGCCATCGACCTCGTGGAACTTATCTACGGCATAGACGAGATGGGCTGTATCAACAACGGCAATATGCCGCTAAAACAGCTCGCCCCGATTCTCTACAAGATATTCGGTATTGAGTCGAAGGATTGCTACCGCTTCTATACCGACATCAAACGTCGGAAAAACGAAAGCCGTACCTATTTCCTCGACAAGATGCAGGAGAAACTGAACGAGAGAATGCTGCGCGATGAAGAGCTGGAACGTATGAGAAGATAAAATCAGGTATAAGCGGGAGAATGGTATCATGCTGTTCTCCCGTTTGAGTAAAATCTATACGAAAAAGGGCGTTTTCGGCGCGCTATTGCCCCGAATTTCAGCGAAAAACGCTATCTTTGTACAATTTGTTACGAAATTGAATATGAACATAGACAACCTCGATATAGTAAAACAACTGATAGCCGAAAAGGAAAACGGGCAGGTGGAGTTCAAGGAAACCACCGGGCAGTTGGAGCGCGGCATGGAAACGCTCTGCGCTTTCCTTAACAGCGAAGGTGGCACGGTGTTGTTCGGTGTGACCGACAAAGGAAAGATCATCGGGCAGGAAGTGAGCGACAAGACGAAGCGTGATATTGCGGAAGCCATCCGGCGTTTTGAACCATTTGCCACACTCGAAGTTTCGTATATCAGTATCCAAAATACAGACAAGAGTGTGATAGCCTTGTCTGCGGACAGCCAACGTTATATGCGTCCGTTCTCCTATAAGGGACGGGCTTATCTTCGATTGGAGAGCGTGACATCCTCCATGCCGCAAGACGTATATAACCAACTGCTTATGCAGCGAGGTGGGAAATACGCTTGGGAGGCGATGACGAATCCCGACATCAAAGTTACTGACCTTGATGAACATGCCATTATGGGAGCGGTACGTGGAGGCATCCGGTGCGGTCGCCTACCCGAAGCCACCATAAGGGAGGATTTGCCGACCATACTCGAAAAATTCAACCTGTTACATGACGGAAAACTGAATAATGCTTCCGCAGTCTTGTTCGGTCGTGATTTTTACTTCTATCCCCAGTGCCTGCTTCGGTTGGCGCGTTTCAAAGGAACTACAAAAGACGAGTTTATAGACAATCAGCGTACCACTGGCAATATCTACACACTGCTGGACACTGCAATGTCGTTCTTTTTCAAGCATCTTTCCCTTTCGGGCAAAGTTGAAGGCTTGTATCGGGAGGAAGAGCTTGAGATTCCTTACAAGGCATTGAGGGAATGCTGCACAAATGCCCTTTGCCACCGCTCATACCACCGTCCCGGCAGTTCGGTAGGAATTGCCATCTATGATGACCGTGTGGAGATTGAGAACAGTGGAACTTTTCCGCCGGATATAACAATGGAAAAGTTATTGAGCGGGCATAATTCAGAACCTCAAAACCTGATTATTGCGAATGTTCTGTATAAAAGCGAGGTTCTGGAAAGCTGGGGACGAGGCATCGGCTTATGATAAGCGAATGCCGGCGTGTCGGCATTCCCGATCCGGAGTTTCATACAGATGGAAATAGTGTATGGGTTATTTTCCGCTATACCCGAAAAACTGTGGGGCACGACCCGACAATTACCCGACAGTTACCCCACAGTCACCCCACAGTTACCCCACAGGTGGAAAAGGTGTTGTCTGCAATCGGCACACAGACACTTTCAACCAAAGAGATTATGTGTGTGATAGGATTAAAGGACAAAAGTAATTTTTTAGAACTATATCTGTATCCAGCCATAAGGCAGAATTTGGTAGAGCCTATTTACCCGGAAAATCCGAAACATCCCCGGCAGAAATATCGTCTTACCGATAAAGGAAAAGAACTGTTGATATAATAACGGGGTATGGTGGCGAAAAAGAAGAAACAACAGGGGCATTACTGTCGGATTTGTAGCGAGTACAAAGCCAACGAGCAATTCAGCGGCAAAGGACACTCGCGGCATATCTGCAAGGAATGCCGGTCGCTTCCCGATGATGTGAAGGCGGACATGGTGCGCTGTAACGAGGTGGAACGAGCCGTTTTCAAATGCCCGATGAGCCGTCAGGACTGGGAACTGCTGGAAAAATATGCCAAGAAGTACAAGGACAAGGAATCCGGGCAGTTCGCGCAGGATATGTTGGACATGAAACGGGGCAATCAGACACCGGACGAGGATATGGAAGAGGATGATGTTTTAATAGAAGGCATCTATGAAGAGGAAACCATACCATTTGCCGAACTGGAGGATGACATCCGTTATCAGTTGGAAGAATTGTTGGCGGACAACATCAACGAGTTCATGATACACAAGAATTACATTCCCGAAGGCAAGGAACTGAAAGACATCAACGAATGGGTCATGAAAGAAACCCGTGACACCTTTTTTATAAAGGTTATTCCCGATGCCGCTTATGACAGTCTGGTGGAAGAAACGATCAACAGGCTTGTGAAGGAATGGAAAGAGGACGGATTTGAGATAAAGACCTATTCCGCATCGCTGGTCGTCATGGAAACGGAACGGCTGCTTATCCGCAGGATAACCCGTAAGGATATGGACGCACTCCTTGCCATAATGGGAAAGCCGGAAGTCATGTACGCTTGGGAACACGGCTTTACCAAAAAGGACGTGCGCAAATGGATAAACAGGCAACTCATCCGATACCGCAAGGACGGGTTCGGATATTTTGCCGTCATACTGAAAGAAAGCGGCGCATTGATAGGACAAGCCGGTCTGATGAATAGTACCCTAAACGGGAACGAGACTGTCGAGCTTGGCTATATACTCGATAACACATACTGGCATAACGGTTACGGTACGGAAGCCGCCCGCGCGTGTTTGGAATACGCCTTTGGAGAGCTGGAACTG
>ENA-OPYP01000003-OPYP01000003.1-human-gut-metagenome-genome-assembly--contig:-NODE-3-length-20751-cov-0.790390_pt1 | contig 20751 bp, 28 predicted proteins | sample MGYA00242638_ERZ504484 | MGnify/ENA primary metagenome ERZ504484 (study PRJEB26092, sample SAMD00036300) | human gut metagenome | host: Homo sapiens | study: EMG produced TPA metagenomics assembly of the... | reverse complement strand
CCGCTTTCGTGGAGTTGTCGTTCCAGTTTGGGGTCTTGGGTCAGACGTGTCTGACCGTATGCGGCAATACTGCCGAGAGATAAAAGGTATAAAAATAATAATGTCTTTCTCATGTTGATGTCAACCTTTGGTTTCGGTTGCAATGTTAGCCATTATTAGGCAGAAGGAGGTTTGAAAACTGCCATAAAAGCTTTAAAAAGCTATCCGAAGTAGAGGAAATATGAATTTCGGTAGATGTATAATCCCTATGATGTACGACTTATAATGCCAAAGAAAATACTAAAATCGTATTTTCATAACAGAAGAAAATTGTAACTTTGCATACGGAAGTTACGAAAAGAGTGTAATTTATTGAAAATGAGCGTAGGTTAATTGCTCTTGATAGTAATAGGTTACGATTTAGTTAGTTATCTACTGCATTATCCTTCTGCGCGTCGCGTAACCTTCAAAGAACTCTTTGTATGCAAAAGTAGCTATTTTATCCGAGATTTTGATATAAACTCCCGGATTTTTTATCACCTCATTCATTAGTTTTTCCGTAAAAGCGGTATTGTTCGTCGGAACACCATTGCCCAAAACGAGTTTAGAACAAACGTGTGCCGACTACCGCATAGCCAGAGAAAAGGGCATTGCCTCACGCCTAAACGATGTTTAGACTGATGAAGCAATGCCCCTTTCTTTTGCGTCTATGCCAAGAGGTGCTTTTACGGGCTACCAGATGATTTTTCTTTTTTAGCTGTTTTTTGTGCCGGAAGCGGAAAGTGAATGCAGAGAGTGTCAGCCTGCCCCATAAATGAAACAAGCGGCCACACACAGCGGGCAATCCGGGAAGAATGATTGTTGCCACCCGGCTGGACAAGTCCCGTCGGATCGGAAAACAATCATACTCCCTTTGTTGTGGTTTGCCCTTTTCACGCTTCCGGTGATGTCTTTTTCCTTTTGGTGATTCTTTTTTTTACGGATTTTCCCCTGAAGTTTTTTTCTACACAATCTGCCCCTGTTTTCGTTTACCTCCATTTTGCGCCTTTCAGTAAGCCGCATCAGTCAGTCATTTTCGTTCTGGGCGCAAAGGTAATTCCGGGATTGGACGGGAAAGCAAGGTCAAGCCTCCTGTTTTCGGTAAAAATCTCCAGCCCTGCGGGTAGTATTTTGACCGAAAAACCTTGCATTCCCTAATCCCTACCTTTTCAAGCACCCGAAACGAAAACGACCGATGCGACAGAAAGACGCATAAAAAAAATGTCGGATAAACGAGAGGCAGATAAGATAGTTTGAAACTCAACTCCCTCAGCTCTTGAATCCGCATAAAAAAACAAAAAAATCAAAAACAGCGAAGATATGACGGCAACGGCAAATTTCAGACAAGTGGCGCAATACATCGGGTTGGCGATATGCGGCTTGATGATGCGCACCGCCTTCGGGGTGTTCGGCATCCTTTGGGACATCATCAGAGAGATTATAAACGGAGTGTTCCGAGTGGCGATAGGTGTAATCGTGGCTATCCTTTCCACCATTGCCTACTTCGGCTTCATCCTTTGGTTATTCACCCTTTAACCCTTACCGACATGGCAAAAAGAAACAGCAAGACGGCAGCGCAGCAGTGCAGATATTACGAGGTGGACAACATCTTCGTGTATATGGTGGAAACGTACATCAACGGCAATTTTGAAACTTTCCGAAGATTGTACCACGAACTGAACAAGGACGCACGGAGGGATTTCATGGACTTCCTTCTCAGCGAGGTAGAGCCGACCTATTGGAGAGAGATACTGAAACAGATAATCTAAAAATGACAGCGATATGAAAGGAACAGACCATTTCAAAAGAACGATACAAATGTATCTGGAACAGCGGGCGGAGGAAGATACGCTCTTTGCGAAGAAGTACCGCAACCCTGCCAAAAACATAGACGAGTGCGTGACCCACATTCTGAACTATGTGCAGAAAAGCGGTTGCAGCGGCTTCACGGACGGAGAGATATTCGGGCAAGCCATCCACTACTATGAGGAAAACGAGATAGAGGTGGGCAAACCTATGAACTGCCAAGTGGTGGTGAACCATGTTGTGGAACTCACGGAAGAGGAAAAGGCGGAGGCACGTCAGAACGCAGCTCGCAGATACCAAGAGGAGGAACTCCGCAAGTTGCAAAACCGCAACAGACCGCCAGCGAGAAAAGTAACCCAATCCCAACCCTCATTATTTGATTTAGGCTTATGAAACCGAAGACCAAGATACAGAAAAAGGTGGCAAGACTTTCAGCCAACCTTCGCCCCATATCAGCGACACAAATAGATTGGGCATACCGCCACTGTATTGAACATATCGGCTACCGCACCAAGAAAGGGAACATTACCTGCTCCGACTGCGGTCACGAGTGGTACAGCAACAGCGTACTGTGCGACACCCTTGAAGGCTGTACCTGCCCCAAATGCTATGCCAAACTCAAAGTGCAGGACACACGCAAACGTATCTACAAGGAAACGCAGTATTTCAGCGTGATAACCACCTGCAAAGGCTATCAGGTAATCCGTGTGGCGCAGGTCAGATGCGAGAGCAGGAAAGGCGAGCCGATGCACTTCTATTGCCACGAGGTTGTGCAGCGTTGGATTTCACCCGACGGTAAGGTTACGGACATGGCGTTGCTCCGTGGCTTCACATTCTATTACTGCGATGTATGGGCATTGTGCAGCGCGATGGAGATAAGACCGCACAACAGCCTATACGATGATGTTGTGGCAAGAAGCTGTGCATATCCTAAGATGAGGGTATTACCCCAACTCAGACGCAACGGCTTCAAGGGCGATTTCCACGGCATTTCCCCCGTGCGTCTTTTCAAAGCCTTGCTTTCAGACCCAAGAATTGAAACCCTTATGAAAGGCGATGAGATTGAGGTCATGAAACACTTTCTTTTCAATGCCCGTACTGCCGATGAATGCTGGGCATCATATCTGATTGCCAAGCGTCACAAGTATCGGATAGACAACTTCTCCATGTGGTGCGACTATCTGCGTATGCTCAACAAACTCGGTCAAGACCTCCGCAACCCGAAGAACATCTGCCCCGAAGATTTCATGGCGGCACACGACAACGCAACTCGAAAGATTGAAGCCATACACGAGAAGGAACGGGCCGAACAACGCCGCCGCTGGGAGATTGAAAGGCGTGAGCGTGAACAACAGCGGCAACTGCAAAGGGAAAAAGATGCGGAGGATTTCATTGCCAACAAATCCAAATTCTTCGGATTGGTAATCACTGACGAGGAAATAATCGTCAAGGTACTTGAAAGCATAGACGAGTATTACAGCGAGGGCAAGGCACAGAACATCTGCGTGTTCGGCAGTGAATACTACAAGAAAGCCGACACCCTCATACTCTCGGCAAGGATTGGCGGTGAGATAATTGAAACCGTAGAGGTGGATTTGCGGACACTCAAGGTGGTGCAGTGCCACGGCAAGTACAACCAAGACACCGAATACCACGAGCGCATCATAGACCTTGTGAACAAGAACGCCAACCTTATCCGTGAGCGGATGAAAGCGGCATAGCATAAACCCTAAAACAACATTGATATGGAAGTAAGAATCGAAAGCATGATTTGTGTGTGGGACGATAAAATCCCCACCTTGTTCCTTGAATTTGTAAATCTCCTCACTCTCTCAACAAGTGAGGAGGGATTAAGAAAGAGCGTAAAGGAGTTTGCCGAGAAGCACGAACTTGACAAGTTTTTCCTTTACGGCTTCGGCTCTCACCATTTCTACCTGCACCAACGCTACACGAGCAACCCCGAAATAGTGATGAAGAACAGAGTTCTGTCAGTACATTTTTAATCATCTAAAAAGCAACATTATGGCAACACGAATGACCATCAACGGAGTAAGCACCTGTACGGAAGCAGGGACGGAGAAATATGAGCGTTTCCAATCGGGTATCGGCAGACGCAAGCGGACACTTGTGCAGTACGACTACCGCCATACGGACGGAGAACTGTTCACTTGTGTCAAACCCACATTGGACGAGTGCCGAACCGCAAGGAACAAGTGGCTGAACGCAAAGCAGGGAAGGAGGGCAACCGATGAACACGACCTATCAAACGCTGATAGTCAAGTTCAGCGAACCTATCACGGCATTGGACGGTATCTTTGACGATGCCCAAGCGTGGGGAACGGACACCCTCAAAGGGTGGATAGATGATTACGAAAGCACACGTTTCACCGCCACCGACAGCCATACGGCAGTCATCACGAGCGAGTACAATATGGAGTGTGTGAAGGAGTGGCTGCAACGGCAGACACCCATTGCCGAGATGCGAGAATTTTGAACAAGTTGGCGGTGTCCGCACCGCCAGCACTTAAAACCCTAAAAACAACGAATATGATAGCACAGACGATATTACAGCAGATAGGTGGAAAACGCTTTACCGCCATGACAGGTAGCCGAGATTACATCAATATGGGCAACGGCTTACGGATGAGCCTTGCAAGGAACAAGACAAGTGCCAACCGCCTTGACATCATCTATGATGCGGGGGCAGATCTCTACAATATGCGCTTCTACCGCAGGACATTCAGCAAAAAGACATTCGAGTGCAGGACGAAGGACATTGCCGTACACGAGGGTATCTATTTTGATATGCTGGAGGAAATGTTCACGATGGTGACGGGACTTTACACACGCTTTTAAGAAGAGGAACGGGCGGTAAAATCGCCGCCCGCTACTTTTGTCAGTGAGCAGTGGGCGGCACAAAAGTAGACAAAGCCCAAGTTCCAATCTGTGATACAATTTACAAAAACAAGTTTTAATCATGGAAGCAATCAGACAGAACGGAAAAATCATCTTGCACAGCAACGACGGCATAAGCATAAAGATGATTTTCAGAAACCTTACGGGAAGGAATTTTCAAGGTCAGGAGTATGCGGACTATATTAGCCACATCGCAATTGGGAGCATGGGGTTTACGCCCGGTAGCATTGAGCATTGCAGGGACGGTGGCGTGATAGACACGGGAACAATCCCGAATGTATGAAAAGCGGAAAATCCAATGAAGTTGGCGGCTTCATCGGATTTTTCCGAAATAATCATTAAGTATTTTAATTTTGAAATGTTTTTTGTAAGAATGTTAGTAGTTTAGACATATCTTCCTTTCGATATATCATTTCACAAACTTTTTGAACAAATACATTTTCTTCTATTCCTTGTTCTTTTAAGTTTTTAATGAGGTAATTATAAAACGCCTTGTCGTCATTCTTTTTTGATTAAACTATCCACCACTTCTTTTAGTGATTTAACTTTGAAAAAACGGTCACCTATTTCCTTGAAAAAATCAGCATCTTTATTTACAATAATTTTTTCATGTAGGTATTTTTCCAAACTATGTATTGGCAGAAAATTTATTGTTAAATTAGTATATAATCCCTTTTGCTTATATAGTTGTTCAAAATCCGGTTTTACATCACCATCAAGAACACTTAATACTTTTGTTCCAACCCCTGCTAAATTTGACTTACAAATATCATCTTGCATTTTTAACACATTCTCCCAACCACCACTTGGTAGAATATTAATCAATTTACTTTTATACAAGGCATTTTCATCAATTATATTCTCCAATATATATTTAGCCAACACATCCTCTACTAAAATAAGAAAATCGTATCCCGAATGTTGATAAATATCTCGTGTTGCATATGATGGATAACATGGATTTACAATAGCGATATTATCCAACTCCTTTTGTAAATGAAAAATATTTGAAGGCTTTATTTTCCTAAGTAATTCTATTGAATGACTTGAAAAATATATAGCAAGATTATACTCTGTAGCCAATTTTTGCAAAAAATCAACTAACCTCATGATTGCAGATGGATGCAATGCTAATTCAATTTCATCTATCAATATAAGCCGTACATCTTCAGACTTTGCAGGGCGAACAATGACAACATTCAACATATGCAATAAGCTAATCAACATATTTTCTCCTGCACTCATACAAAACTGATTAACTATTCCATTAGTTCCTTCAATGAAATATGGAATTCCTTTGAACGCTTTAAGTTGTGCTAATGTTCTATTTTTAATGCGTTTAAGATTTGTATAGAAATCATAATTTCCATGCAAAATATAACTTAAATTGCGCGAAACAAACGAATCTGCATCAGTTAAAATTGTATTATTAACTCTTTCAGCTTTTAGTAATGTATCATAATTTGCATCTATAAAACGCATTCCATGTATTATGCTACCTTCATAAAAACCTTTTAGAGATATTATATCAGTTGAACTACAACTCCATCCTCTACTGGCTTTTGTCCAAGAATTTTCTTTTCCATCATAGGATATTGTGATTTTACTATTAGATGAATAATCATGAGGTTGAAAAACATTGAATGCAGAGTTACGTACAACCTTAGAAATGACTGTCATGATAGTACTTTTGCCTGTTCCATTAGCTCCAGTTATAGCATAAAGTCCTGTTTCTATTGGTAGATTTAACTCAATATTATTGATGTTCTTTAATTGTTCTATTTTTATATTTAATTTATTATTCATAATTGTTCTGTCTTTGGACGCAAAATTAGGCATTTTATACTGAATGACAAAATGTTATCATAAAATAATACAACTAAAGTAATATTGAGGTGATACATAATTACCCCTGCTCTTGAATTATAAAACAGAGGTAATTATTTTTTTTTACGAATTTTGCATCAATCACGGGATATACAGCAGCGCAAACTCCACCTTTCTCCGTGTGAGCAGCATGGCATGGCGTTTTCCCTTGTAACTGCAAAAAGCAATATATTCATGGTAGATGTTCCTGTCGCCAGCCTCCAACTTCTTTATCAAGGTGCTTTTGGGGATTGTCTTGCTACCCAAAAGCCGGTATGGACCCACGTTGTAGGCAAGCGTGGCGAGTAAAAGGCTGTCTTTCCCGAACTGCCGGAACATCGCGCAGAACTTCCGCAAGTCTTTCCGCAGAAGCACGTCCGCCTGCCGCTTCGTCATGGTTCGTGCCGAATATCTTTCGTCCGGCAGAATTTTGTGACCCCAACCCACGTATGGGTGGTGTTTTTCCGAGTGCCAGCCCTCAAAATATTTCGTGCAGCACACCGCCCTCTCGAAAAGTGGCAAACGGTAGATTGCCGCCTGCCCGTCCATTCCCTCTCGGCGGCTGATCCGTGCGGACACGGAACAGACCGCCATAAGCGAACAGAGCATTACCATGAATACACGCATCATTTCAGCAAGGGGCTGAAGTTGCCGATGGGAACGATGGTCAAACCGTCATCCTTTACATTCCGGTTGTTGAAGTCAAATTCCAGCTCGAAGGAGTTGCCGAAGTTGTCCTCCACCACCACAATAAAGTTGTGCGCCTCTTCGCCCTCCGCCGTGTAGTACAGGCGGAACTTTTCGTTCTCCAGCAGGTAGCGGTCGTTGGGCAGGAAGGTGATGCCGTTATCCATTTTCAACTTTCCTTCTCCCTCAAACTGAAAATAGCGGATGGTATAAAGCGTGTTAGCGAAGTCGCCCTCCTTTTTCAGTTCACAGCGGATTTCCACCGTCTGCCCCTTTGTCACCTTGTTCGGCACGGGCATGACCTCCACCGTGAAGGGATAGGACTGTTGGATGTCCATGTCGTCTCGCACGACACGAGGGTGAATGACACAGCGGCTATCAGGCATAACGCCACCACCTTAAAGATGTTTGTACTCTTGTTTCTGTTGTTCAGTATGTTCATTGTTCTTCGATTTTTTAGATGATTGTTTTTCTGTTTTTTCGTTGTCCGTTGCAGGTACTCATTCAAGTCCTTGCAACCGTCATAGAGGGAGGAACGGTCGGCGACACGCGCCCCATACCGTTTGGCAAGAGCGTCAAGCGTCCGCCGTCCGGCTTCGTCACGGTCAAGGAAGCATCCGATGCGCCCGTAGCCGTCCAGCAATTCCGCCGCCTTCTCCACGTTGGCGACAGAGTTCAGAACAAGGCAGTCAGCGTTACCGGTTACGCCAAGCGTCACAGCGGAGAGAAAGTCCATGAAGCCCTCAACACGAGGCACTCGTCAGCCGGGATTTCCTTCGTCCTTGCCAAAGACACATCTTTTGGCGGGATGCACCCCTTGAAAAATCGGCTTCGGACTTCATATCCACCTGCCATATTCAGGAAACCGACAGCAAAATACCGTTTTCCACGCACACTGTAGTTCAGACGGCAACAGTGACGGGATGTGATGGCGATGGGTATGCCACGTTCCGCCAGATAGTCCGTCAACGGTGAGCGAAGTAACGGAGCGACCTCCACATCCTCAAAGACGGGTTCGGTCGGCTTCGGGAGATAGGCGGGCTTTTCCCATCCGGCAACCGTCATATTGGCGGCTTCCGCTATGAACTTCGCTTGCTTCATGAAGTCATCGCTTTGCAGAAACTCCCCGGCAAGCGTGAAGATGTCGCCGCCCTTGCCCAAACCGAAGTCGTACCAGAGCTGTTTCGCCACGTTCACACGGAAAGAGGGTGTGCGCTCGCCCCTGTACGGGGCAAGATACCACAGCTCGTTACTGCTCCTTCTAACAGGCTCATGCCCCAGCCGTGCGAGAAAATCCGTAAGCGGCATCCTTCTGACAGCATCTATTTCCGTCCTTTCCATGCCCGTGTCAGTTGATGATGAACTTGATACCGACCCCGAACTGCGTGTGAAACTTCCGCGTGTCGCCACCCCAAAGGCAACGCTCCCGCAGATTGGCAAGCAGGGCTATACGGTCTGCCACGTAGCATTCCACATCGAGCGTCAGCGCGCCGCCGTAGATGAAGGCGTCCCGGTCGTGCAGCGTAGAACCGTCATGCAGCACCTTCGTTCCCCAGTTCACCGACTCATATCCGGCAAGAGCCGAAGCCCCGGCATAGACGAAAACAATCTTTCGGGCGTCCGACAGTATCTTGAAGTAATAGCCGCCCTCCGCCGTGAACTGCGCCACGGGTATCTTGGTGTTCTTGTAAGGATTGTTTTTCAGGAGGTATTCGCCACCGAACACCCACTTGTTTCCCCTCTTCGTGTAGGTGGAAAGAGACGCCCCGAAACTGTAGCCGCCGTCCTTGCCACCGGGATTGAAACCGTCCGCCATGTCCGCCCTTACCTCGATGCCATGCATCTTCGGCAGACACCGCTGGGCGTGCGCCTGCCCCCGTGAAAAGGGCAAGCGACGCGATGATTATTGCGATGTATTTTCTCATGGTCAGCGCACTTGAAGTTCGTTAATGGTGCTGGCTCGTACCAAATCCTCGTTCTCAATCACGAAGGACTGGTGACGGCCGCCGTTCTTCTCGTTCAGCTCCACCACGAGGCACTTGTCGTCGGGGATGGTGAACTTCGCCATCGTGAAGACCGTGCGCTCACTTTTTTTGCCCGGCACGAGAGTGGCGTAGTTCTGCGCACGGAGCGGCAGAATGATCTGCTCCTGCACGGCGGTACGTTTCGCCACCTTCTTGTCCACGATTTTCCAAGTGATGTAGTCCACATCGAAAGGCACGTTGCTCTGGTTCTTTATCTCCGTGTGGAAGTAGAGTAAGCCGTTGTGCGTGTAGATGCCTTTCAACAGGTATTGGATGCCGAAACGCTTGCAGCCGATATGCTTCACCTCGCGCTTGTTCTGTTTGTGGATGGACTTCATGATAAGGCGCACCAGCATCGGGCTTTCGCTGCCCAGCTCTTTCAGATAGATTTCCTGCGCATTGTTCGGGCGGTTCACCGTACTGCCGTCATGGATGAAATCGCACATCTCCACGTTGAGTAACAGCGGTTCGGCGGCGTACTTCACGTTGAAGGTGTAGAAACTGCCGTCCTCCGTGATGACGGACATATTCGTTTCGTTGGGAAAATTTCTCACGGTAGCCTTCACGCGGATGACGTTCTCCGCTCCGTCGGCTTTCCCGGCAATCAGGTCGGGCGAGCCTAAATCGACATAGCGCACCTCCGCCGGAAAAATGACGTGGACGGTCTTGTCATAGGTCACTTCCAGTCCGTGCGGCGGTATCATGCGGTCGAAGGTCAGCTTGCGCGACAGACCGTGATACAGGTCGCCGTCCGCCTCCTTCTGCGGATAGACCTCCTTCGTCAAGGTCGGCTGTTCACTTCCTTTGGTCGTTTCAACGGTTACATTCTCCTGCGCGTTGGCAGTTGCGATGCCCATAGCGAGGGCAAACATGATGATTACTTTTCTCATTACTTTTGGATTTTAGTGGTAAATGTTTTTTTGATTGATTGTTGTTTTCAGTCCTTTTCCTGATAGAGCATGACCCTGTACCCGGCTTTCAGATGCACCTTTACGGTTCGCATCTTCTTGGCGATGTACTGGCTCGTGCCTTGTATCAGCCCCTTGCCCAAATCGGAGGCGAGCTGCGCCCCGGCATTGGTGGAGATGTTGATGCTGCTCCCTAACGAGCCGCCCATCGTTGGCGGCGACCGTCCCTGACGGCGTTCATCTCCATCGAGTTCGGGATGAAGATACCGGGCTGTCCGTCCGTGTCATAGACCGCAAGCTCCACCGGGATAATCGTGCCATCGTATTCCAGCGAGGTGACCTCGATGTCGAGCCGCTCACCCTGTATCTTGCCCGTGCCGACCACCACTGCATTGCGTGGGATTGTTCTGCCCGCCACCGCCATAGGCTCCAGCAGGCGCAACCTTACCGTCTGTCCGTCCGTCACGCTCTGCGCACCATGCACACATGCCGGATGGTATTCCGGTCCGATACCTCTGTAGTGCCGACAGCCGTGTTGAACCCCCGGTTGCGCTCCTGCGAGAAGGTGGCGACAAACTCCGCGTTGCTCATGGGCTGTGCAAGGGAGGAAACGACTTGGCGGGTCACTTGCCTTACGGGTGTCGCCGTGTTCTTCTTTCCCTTCTGCACGGTGGAAGGCTCTGCCGCCTGTTCCGGCTTTCCTCCGTTCTGACCGCCCATGTACTTTGCCGCCAGCTCATAGGACTTCTCCATAAGTGCCACCTGTTCGTCCATAGATGAAGTCCTGCCCTTCTCGCTTTCCAGTTCCGACTCCAGCGAGGCGATGCGCTCCAACAGCTCATCCATCTCGGCATTGTCGTTCTTCGGCTGTTCGTAGAAGTTGCCGAGGGTGGCGTTCAGGTCACGGTAGGCGGCTGCGGAGGATTGGATGGTCTGCGGCGTGGCGGGCTGTGCCTTTTCCTCTTTGCCGCCCGGATTGGCGAGGTCGAAGTCCGTCCCGTCCTCCGTTCCAGCTATCTCGCGGTCGAACATGTCGCCCAGCTGCCCGATGGCACGGTTGCGGCTCTCCAGACGCTCTTCCATCTCCCCATGCTCGTAGGCTTTCAACTTGTCGCCGATAATCTGCCGGTTCGCCTTGTCCGCGTCGGGCATCTCGGTGTTGTATCCGTCTGTTCCCGGCTGTTGCTCCTTGCCGGAGGACGGGGCGAATATCAGCACATCGCCCCGATGAACACCAGCACCATAGCGGGCAGGACTATCATCTTCTGCCGTTTCAGCCGCTGCGCCTCGGTCAGCGGTTCGCGCCCCTTTTTTCGGCTTTCCCGTGTCGGGAGCGGCTTTGTTCTCTTTCGTCGGTTCATTCTTCGTCTGTTCCATATAAATAAGGTGTTAAGTGATTGTCAGTTTCCACCGGGGTCGGCAGTTCCACCCGTCCGGCGTGTCCCGTTTCCATGCGTAAGCCGTCGTTCCTGCCGATGTCATAGACGGCTCTGCCGAAGGTGTAAAGGCAAGCACCGCGAAGGCGGCGAACATCCCCAGCACGATGCGGCGGCGTGTTTCCGGCGGCAAACCGTCCAGATACCCTTTGAGCCTTGCCACCAGCCGTTTCCGTTTGTCGTGGAGCTTCCAGTACACGCCCCACATTGTTTTTCTGATACTTTTTACTTTCCGTTTCATAATCCGTTACCGTTTGATAGTCTGTAAATCCTTATTCTCGATGATGGTGAAACCCTCGATGGTGAAGCCGTTGGGATTGTCGTCCGACCGTTGATGCGTTCAGCAGGCGGCAGGTGGTCACGAGGCTGCGCTCGGTGACGTTGCTTTGCCGGATGATTTTCTGCGTGGCGTAGGTCACGGCTCGGTAGGGATAGGCGTTGAAGTCACACACCACGCTGTCCACCTTCAACACTTGGTTGATGTTTCCGGCGATGATGCGGTTGTAGTACCCCTTCTCGGCGAAGTCCGAATAATAGTGGTACACGCTCTTGTCTGCCAGCAGCAAGGCACGTTTTACGTTGTGTTCAATCGCGCTTTTTTCAGGTGACAGCGTGAAGAAAAGCTCGTGGAAGCGGCGCACATGCTCCCGTGCCTCCGCTGGACGGTTCTGCGACAGATCCTGCGACAGCGCAAGCATCAGCGACTTGCCGTTGTCCAACACATAGATTTTCTCCCGTTGCTTCTCCGCGAAACGGTAGGAGTTCCACACGCTCCACACCGTCACCACGGTGCACAGCGAGAGGAAGACGATACCGAACAGGCGTATCTGCCTGAACGATGATTCGATGTTTTTAAGTGACTTAAATTCCATTGTTGTTTATTCGTTTTTTAATTGTCAGTTGATTATTTCAGCAGTTTCCCGGCACGTCCGACCACGTTTCCTGCGGCTGCACCCGCCACGCTGCCCGCCATGCTTCCGGCTCGTCCCGCCATCTGGTTCACGTTGCGACCGTAACCGCCCATGCCTCCGGCTTGGATAATCCAGCCGGCAACGGTGGGAATGGTGAAGTATCCGATGATGCCGATGCAGAGGAACACGATATACACCCCGTCGCTCGAATCCAGCGAGAAGTTCGGGTCTGCCTGCATCCGCTCGATGTCGCTTTGCAGCATCAGCACCTGTATCTTCGCCAGTATGGTGCTGAACATGTCCGACACCGGAAGCCACAGATAGACCTGTATGTAGCGGCATATCCACTGCGTGAGCGTGCTTTGGAAACCGTCCCATACCGACAGGGCGAAGGCTATCGGACCGAGTATCGCCAGCACCACGAGAAAGAAGGTGCGGACGGTGTCTATCACGAGGGCGGCGGCTTGGAACAGCAGTTCCAGTATCTCGCGGAAGAAGTCGCGGATACTCTTCTTCATGTTGTACATTCCCCGGTCGATATACATTCCCGCCATCGTCACCATGTCGGAGGGCGACCAGCCGAGTTCCTCCAGTTGCTTGTCAAATTCCTCGTTGGACACGAGGTAGGCGGTTTCGGGGTTGCGTACCATCGCCTCGTATTCCAGCTTGTCCTTCTGCTCCCGGTATCGGTTCATGTCCAGCGTTTCCGCCTCCAGCATCTTTGCCGTGCCCTGTACGACGGGTGAGAGGATGCTGTTTATCGTGCCCAGCACCACAGTCGGGAAGAACATGATGCACAGACCGATGGCAAAAGGACGGAGCATCGGGGAATACGTCTATCGGTTCGGCTCTCGCCAGCGACTGCCATACCCGGTAGGCGACGTAGAACAGCGCACCCAGCCCGGCGATGCCTTTCGCCACACCCGCCATGTCCCCACATAGCGGCATCATCTGCTCATAAAGTGAGCGTAAAATCTGATGAAGGTTATCGAACTCCATAGGCTTACCAGTATCTTTCGTTCATGTTCCCGTACAGCCCCATGATGCGGTCGAGGTCGTTCTTTTTCTTCGCACGCAGATAACTCACGGAGATGTTCTTGTTGGTGTAATAGCTCACAAGGTTGCGGTAACGCTTCATTTTGGAGTAGCAGCGTTCCACCACGTCCATGCGCTCCTTGTCGGTCATGGAGAGCGTGGTGATGTTCACCACATTCTTCAGTTCCGTCAATACTTCGTTGCTCTCTTCCAGCAGTTTCGTGTAACCGAAAGCGATTGCCGACAGCTCTTCTGGTCTGAAATTTCCATCACGGAGCATCCTTTGGAAACTGTTTACATAAATGTCGGTGATGTCGCCTACCATCAGGATGGTCTGCTGCACCTTGCGGGCGTCCTTGACGAGATTGTTCACCGATTTGAGGGCATCGTAATACTTCTTGCCCTGCTGATAGATTTTCACCGTCTCCTGAAAGTTGCTCACCATGTTCGTGGCGGTCTTGGAGGTATGGATGATGTTTTTGGAGGCATTGATGATACCCTGCGCCAGATTGCCCGGATCGCTTACGACCCACTGTGCGCTTGCCCTGCCTGCGAAAAGCAGGCACAGGCAGATAATCATTGTTATTCTTGTTCTCATGTTACTTTGGATTTTAGTGGTTGTTATTCTTCTGTCGGGTGTCCCGGCTGCGGTTTCACCCGCACATAGTCGCCGCCCGGCGAGAAGGTCAGCACGTCCGTTGCCTCGTTGTAGGACACGTCGATGCGGAAGCCGGTGTTCATGAACAGGTTGTCGTTTTCCTCCTGCAAGAGATAGGTTTCCGGTTTCAGCTTGCGGCGCAGACCGCTCCGGCGGAACACCGTCACCTTGTAGGCTTCGCCCTCCTTGTAGATAAGCACATCGGGCTTCCCCTCCACGCTCTCCCAGTTCCCGCACAGCATATCACGGCGGTTATCGACCACATCGCAGGATTGCAGCATCATGACCGCCAATCCGATCAGGCACTTGCTGACTTGCAGCATTTTAACTTTTGATAAATTCATACGCATTTCTTGTTTTTAGCTGATGATTAAATGATTAACTTTTGGTTCTCCGCTTCTCGGCAAGTTGCCGGATGGCGGCTTCGATGTCGCCGCCCAACTTCTCCGCCAGACGGTAAACCTCCACTTTCTCCGTTTCCTCGGTGGTGTACGCCAGATATTCTTCTGCACTGACCTCGGTGGCATAGACCGCCGATTGTGTGCCACCCAAGCCTATCCACACCTCCTTGTAGAGCCGTGAAGGGTTGTTCGCCATGTTGATGGAGAGTATCTGCCCTTTCTCCTTTTCCGTCAGTCCGAGCAACGCCTGTATCTGGTCGAACTTGTTCATGTACTTGCGCTGGTCGAGAAGTATCTTGCAGTCGGAGTTGTTGATGATGCTCTCCTTGACCACGGGAGAGGAAATGATGTCGTCCACCTCCTGCGTCACCACGATTGCCTCGCCGTAATATTTTCTGACCGTCTTGTACATATAGCGCAGATATTCAGCCATGTTCGCTGAAGAGAGAGCCTTCCAAGCCTCTTCCACAATAAGCTGTTTCCGTACCCCTTTTAGTCGCCGCATCTTGTTGATGAAGGCTTCCATGATGATGATGGTCACGACGGGGAACAGTTCGCGGTTTTCCTTAATCGAATCTATCTCGAAGACAATGAACCGCTTGCCGAGCAGGTCGATGTTCTCCGTGGAGTTGAGCAGGAAGTCGTAGCGTCCGCCCCGGTAATACTGCCGCATGGTGGTGAGCATGTTGTCGATGTTGAAGTCGGACTTCTCCACCTTGATGTCACGCTGTGCCAGTTCCTTGCGGTAGTCGTCACGCATATACTCGTAGAAGGTGTTGAACGACGGCACGATGCTACGGTCGGATTGGATGCGCTCAATATAGGCACTCACGGCACTGCCCAGCTCGCCGCTCTCCGTCTTTGTCACCTTGTCGTCCTCCGACTTCCAGAGCGTCAGCAGCAGGGTCTTGATGCTGTCCTTCTTCTCCACGTCGAAGATGTAATCGTCGGTGTAGAACGGGTTGAACGATATGGGCTTCTCTTCCGTGTAGGTGAAATACACGCCGTCCGCTCCGCCTGTCTTGCGTCGGATCATGCCGCACAAGCCCTGATAGGAGTTTCCCGTGTCCACCAATACCACATGTGCGCCTTGCTCATAATATTGGCGCACGAGGTGGTTCATGAAGAAAGACTTGCCGCTGCCCGAAGGACCCAGCACGAACTTGTTGCGGTTGGTCGTGATACCCCGCTTCATGGGCAGGTCGGAGATGTCAAGGTGCAGCGGTTTTCCCGTGAGCCTGTCCACCATCTTGATGCCGAAGGGCGAGAGCGAGTTGCGGTAGTTGGTTTCCTCTGTGAACAGGCACACCGCCTGTTCGATGAAGGTGTGGAAACTCTCTTCCGCCGGGAAGTCCGCCGCATTGCCGGGTATCGCCGCCCAGTAGAGTGTCGGGCAGTCGATGGTGTTGTGGCGCGGCACGCATTCCATGCTTGCCAACTGGCTGCCCACGTCGTTCTTGATATGCTTCAGTTCCTCCGCATCGTCGCTCCACGCCATGACGTTGAAGTGTGCCCGTACCGAGGTCAGTCCGTAGGAATGGGCTTCGTTCAGGTATTGGTCTATCCACTCGCGGTTGATGCTGTTGCTCCTTGAATAGCGAGATAGCGACTGCATGTTACGGGCGGACTTCTCGAACTTATGCAAGGTTTCCTCACTGTTGTCTATCAGCACATACTGGTTGTAGATATGGTTGCAGGAGAGCAGAAGCCCCACCGGGGAGGCGAATGACAGTCGGCAGTCACTCCGGTCGGTGGAGAGCTTCTCGTAACGGGTGTCGGTAGCCACCTTGCCCGGCAGGTCTTCCGCGTCGGAGAGGGTGTGCAGACACAGGCGGTTGTCGCCGATGCGCATCTCCCTTGCCGAAAGCTCGATGTCCTGCAAGGTGGTGTCACCTTCCGGCATGAGCGAGAAGTAGCGTTCAATAAGTCCCGTCTTTCCCTCAGTACCCACAATCTCATCGGTGGAGAGGCGGCGCAGCCTGACAAGCCCGCTGTCGTTCATGATGCGCTCGAACTGTTCGCAGGCTTCCAAGAACTTGGTCGTGGTTTCCCTGTCCAGCTCCTTCGGGATGATATGTCCCCGGCACAGCGTGCTGAAATTGCTCTGCATCCGGTTACGCTCCTTTGTTGTCTTGGTCAGGTAGAGGTAGCAGGTGTGTTTCAGGTACGGACGCTCGTTGAAGTGACGCTCGAAAGAGCGGCTTAAAAAAGCTCATGTCGTCCTTCTGAAGCTCCGGTTTGTAGCGTTCCTTGATGAACCAGTCCTGTTTGTGGACGACGGAGTAGTCCGGCAGCACCTTGATAGCCTTGCACCAGCAACTGTGTATCGCCTCGTACTCCGCACCCGTCACGGTGTAAAGTTCCGGCAGTTCCACCTCGAAAGCCACCGTGATGTCGGCGTCCTTTGAGATGATGCAGCCATGCTCCACCGCTAAAAGTGGGAACCTGTTTTCCAGTGTTGTCATTTTCGATGTATTCCTCATTGTCTTTCTTCCTTTCGTTGTCGTTTGAACAGACGGGGTATCCGCCGCCGGTTGATAAGGTATCGGGGATGGCTCCGTGCCGCTCCTAATTTCATCAGCCCGTGTTCGCCGTACCGGGCGTTCAGCGCGAAGGTCTGCCATACAAGGAGGGAGGACGATGCCGCGCCGAAGCCGATACATATCCACTGGTCGATACCGACCATGTAGAGGATGACGAACAGGACGAAGAGAGCCAGCAGACCTCCGCAGAAGATGAAGAGGTACTGTGCCTTCAAGCCCTTGAACTCTACCGGACGGCCGATACCCTTGTTGATTGGGTATTCAGCCATACATTATTTATTAAAGGAAGAATGAGCGCAGGATGGTGGCGGCAACAATCAGGAAGATGCACGCGCCGAACCACGAGGCGGCTGTCTTGCTGGTGTCGGGGTCGCCCGATGAAAACTTGCCGTACACTTTTACGCCCCCGATAAGCCCGACGACTGCACCGATGGCGTATATCAGTTTAGTTCCGGGGTCGAAATAAGAACTCACCATAGAGGTGGCTTCGTTGATGCCCGCGATGCCGTTTCCCTGCGCGAAAGCGGAGGCGGTTGCGGCGATGACAAGTGCCGCGGAGAGGATTGCTTTTCTGTTTTTCAAGATGTTCTTGTTCATAAACTGTTCTTGTTTTTTGCCGTCAAAAGGGTGGATGGTCCTTTGTCGGGCGGTTGATACTTTGTTTCTTTACTTTGGTTTTAGTGGATGCCCGTTTGTTTCCACGGACGTGGGCGTGTCCGTTGCGGATAGGGATGCGCCTTGCGTTTCCTCGCCGCGTGGGTTGATGTCATTCTTTCATGTTCATTTCTTTTATTGTTGTCATACATAGTTGCGAATGTCGAACTCCTCGATGTTGTCCGGCACGACGAACTCCTTTTCAGGTTTCTTCAGCCGAATCTCGATAAGCCCCTTGATGCGGATGCCTATCTCCGAAGAGCCTTCCATCATTTTCTCGTACAACTCCGTGCCCTCCATGTCGGTGAACACCTTCGCCGCCTTTTCACGTTCCGCCTGTGTCGCGTCCGGGTTCTTGGCGGTCTTGCAGGCGTCGTCAATCTCGTCAAAGCTGCTGCCCGAAGCCCGTGGCGTGTCCGAGGCGTCCTCTTCCGGTTCGTCGTCCCCGTATCCCAGTTCCTCCGGCGGTATGCTCGTGAAGGTCTCATCGAGTTTTTCCTCCGGAACTTGTGCCGGGCGGGATGCGTTTCCCGTTTTTCCGTCGTCAAAAGTAGCCTCTTCCTCCGACAGCTCAATGCCTTTTTCCATAGTGGCGGCTTCTTGCGTCGGTATGGCAGCGGTTGTCCGGGTGGATGCCATCCTGAAACGGCTCTTGCCGATGATGTCCGCCTTTTCCGCAGGGACTTCCTCGTGTGCCGCTATGCGTTTAGCCTCATTCCCGTCCAGTGACCGCCATAATCCGACAATGCCCTTGAAGAAGCGGACAATCCGCGTGTCCATGATGCGCTCGTAAAGGAGCAGGAACAGGAACCAGAGGTTGCAGCCGACCGATACCGCCAGCAGAATGTCTGTCATGCTGATTGTGTAATTCATATCCTTCCGTTTTTGGTTAGAATACTGAATTATAATTTCGGGCATAAAGGCTCTTTATCGCATCCTCGCACTGGTTGAAGTGATGCGTCAGCACATGGTCGATGTAAGCGGACAGCATAAGCCGGTCATGCCCGATTACACGGGTGATACACATGATACGCTCGTGGTACTCCGGGCGCACATACGCCATCTTCCCCTCACGTGCCTTTACTTCCGAGTCACGGATGAACAGACGTTCATAGTCCTTCTCGCAGCATTTGCCGCTTACCGGGACAGGCGACAGGATTTCCACACTCGCCTGCACTTGGGCAAACATACCTCCGCAGTCTTGCTGTGGTCTTTTTTCATTCGGTGTCATTTCTTTTTCCATTTTCAAATCAGATCTTCACGTTGTTTCTTGTACAGTTCGTTGATTCTCTCCTTGTGCTGTTCCAGATGTTGGCGCAGCACGGTATCCACATAGCCGCCCACCGAGATTTCACCTCCGGCGATGTCGTTCACGATTCTGAGGATTTTGCCGTGGACATCGCGGCTGATATAGACACACTGGCGGGTCTTTATCTCGTTGCGGCGCAGGAACAGCTCGTTATAGTCCTCATCCTGCCTTTTCCGGCGGCCACTTTCCCTCTGCGCTTTTTCCCGTGTTACTGGTTGCACAGGAGGTGGTTCCGGTGCGGCGGTGTCCTCTTCGGTCGGTGCAGCTGCGGGTACTTCCTGTGCGGGGCGCAGTGTCCCGTCCTGTGTGCGCCGCCCGATGGAAGCTAACAGCAGTTCCTCGTCGATGCCTTCCGTGTTCACTTTCCTGCTGCCCATGCTCACTGCGGTCTGATGATGTCGCTTATCTCTTCGGAAAACTCCCGGATGCCACTCCCTTTCAGCAGTGCCGTGTCCATCGGGAAGATGGTGGAGCGGAAAACGCTCTTGCGCTCTTCCGAAAGGTCACGGCGGAACTTCTTGCTGTCGGGCAAGCGGGTGGAAAGTACCGGAAAGCCCATTTCGGCTATCACTTCCTCGTAGATGCCGTACAGGTCGTTCCTCTCCCTGCCGTCCACCATCGTCCAAAACAGATAAAGCCCCTTTGTTTTCGCCTGTCCGGTAGTCATCAGCCTGTCGCGGAACATTGTGACGAATTTCAGGGTACTCTCCACAACAAAGCGGTCGGCACTCAGCGGAGTGAAGATGTAGTCCATCTGCGAGAGCGTCTTTATCACGCCGTTACTACGGAGTGTGCCGGGCATGTCGAAGAACACCACGTCGGGTTTCACGTCCTCAGTGGCAATCATCCTCTCGGCATCGTCGAGGGCGTTCACCGCATTGCTCTTGACGATGGTGTAGGCGTTCTTTTTCATCCGGCGGAAATGGTCGCAAGCGAGAGCCTTGAAGTAGGTGCTGCTGTCGATAAGCCCCATTTCGTGTTCGCGCAGCCCGTGGATGCTGTGCTGCGGGTCGTCGCAGTCCACGACGGCGACATTGTAGCCTTTCACGTTGTGCAGGTAGCTGGCGGCAAGTGCCGTGACAGTGGATTTGCCGATGCCACCTTTCTGTGTTGCGAATGCAACGAAGATTTCCTTACTCATAGTTCCATTTATTTTAATTGTTGAAGATTTCTTTTTCTATTTATATGCGGATTTGGTTGCTACATTATCCGCTTCAGTGAACAGACACATGGGCGGGTCATCGCGTATCCGGTTCTGTGGTGAAGCGGTGCGTCGGACAAATGGTGATTGACGACATTGCGTCATGAAGTCATTGAATCCATACGTCACCGAATTGTCGGAGAACCGGGTTTCCGACGGTTCGGGTATCCGTTTCGGCAAGTATCCGAAGAAGCGGATTTCCGGGTATTTGAATGTTCCGTTTATCATATCTTCAAATCGTTCGTTTCTTGAATCATGCTGCAAATAAACAAGTATATTTTGGAACCTGTATCACTTCTCCGGCAAGTGGCAGCACGTTGCGCCGGTTGGCAGTCATTGACCGGGTCAAGCATCTGTCCAATACAGCTTTAAGGGGCG